>Ga0070666_10000122_pt1 | contig 54169 bp, 65 predicted proteins | sample KBSS23metaG_FD_64677 | JGI IMG/M metagenome (GOLD analysis project Ga0070666, IMG submission 64677) | Switchgrass rhizosphere microbial communities from Kellogg Biological Station, Michigan, USA - KBS S2-3 metaG | ecosystem: Host-associated > Plants > Roots > Rhizosphere > Soil ... | reverse complement strand
ACGTATCTTCGCGCACCAAGATGAGCGTCATACGCCGCAATACCACTGACACCAGCCACTTCTCAAACCGATTCTGAAACGGCCCCACGGATTGTGAGTACAAGACGGTGGGTTTGCCGAGCAGATGTCCAAACACCAGCGGGTGCAGCAGCAGCGGAACATTCATCCGGTTGGCGAGGCCGCGGCGGCTACGCATGTAGCCACCGCCCACGGGCACTATCAGGTCCGCCTGGTCGTAAAGCTGGGCGATCCGGCGCAGATGCCTGGGTAAGTGCAGTCGCCAGCCCGTAACTCGCCGCACTCCAGCCCAGCTGAGCGTGGCGCCTACCATGTAGGCAGTGTAGGCGAGTTTAGCGAGCGGATTTTGATACTTGTTGAGCGCGTGGTACATAAAGCTCAGTCGCTCGGGAACGCCCTCAAAATACTCGAGAGGCTTAACCGCCTCGAGCCGTAGGATGGTTAGGACAGCCTCAGGGAATTTGCGCCGAAGGTCACTTATGAGCACACTCGTGAGAGCGGCGTCGCCCTTATTGTCGCTTGAGTATACATGGGAAATGATGATGTTTTTGGGCGGTGCTGCCATCATGGTCGCATGTACCGTCGGCGCGTATACATCACCACGCTCACTCCCGCCCCAGTAGCCAGGGCGCCAGCCAGCCAGCCATACTCTGGCACCTGTGGGGCTAGGTTGCGCAGTTCGACATCAACCCGAGTAGTGGCTCCGGTAATTTTGCTGAACGTCCAACCGCTCAGGTGGAGTTTGTCGGATATTACCCAGACTTTTACGTCGGCTCCTATTGGGCAGGAAACAGCGGGGAGTGTCATTTCGTAGTTGCCCTGCGTATCCGTTGGGCTCTTGGCGTAATCGCCGGCTTGTGGGCAGTTTACATATACCCGAACACCTTCCGTTGGTTGGCCTTGGTATGTAACCGTGCCGACAAAACGAATGTCTGATGCGGCGCTAGCCTGTGTTGATCGCGGGACCACGCATATGAGCGCCAACGCCGCCAGCCCTAATCGCAGCCATAATTTCATTTTTGATCTTCCTTGGGTGATTTAGTAATGAGGTAGCCATAGGCCAACAGCCAAAACGCCACACTATAGAGAATAAAAAACACCATGCCGGCGTAGGTATGAAACAGGCTAAAGGCGATAGCTGGATTAATAAAATAACCGGCCAAAATAAGCAGGTAAACCCGAACAATATTGAGTCCAAACAGCAGTGTAAGCGCAAGAGGGAACATGAGCAGGTAGCGGCGCTTGTTGAGCCGTTGCCAGTCGAGCAGTCCCACAACCGCGTAGAGACCGCTAAAGAGGGCGATAGACTCTATGCCGGAACAGGTCTGCGCGATAGTAACGCCAAACTTATCAAACAGCAGTGTAAATGGAGGCACAATCTGGGATTCAATGCCGCTTGCGCCCAGCAGCATCTGTGTCCCATATAATACGATGCCGGCCAACGGCTGCCAGAGTGCGTATACCGCCGTGAGAAACACGTAGAAGGCTGCCGCGATGCCGAGAGCTTGGCCGAGCTGGCGGCGATAGGCGCCATACAGCTGCTGTAAGTTTTGCCAGCCAAGGCAGCCTATGGCTAGCAGCCCTACGGTGCCCACCAGGCCGGCGTGCGCGACCACGAGATAGCTGGTGGTGCGCTCGCCGGCCAAGAGGCGCGTGACGGCGGCCCAGGCGGCGGCATAGGTTAGCAATGCCGCCGCCAGCCACGTACCAGATGTCAGCCGCCAGGGCTGCAGCTTGAGCGCCGGTGCCCGGTGCCACACGAGAAGTCCAAAGGCGATAACGCCGAACACTGTAGCCTTGCCCAGGCTGCCGTAGATCCAGAAGCCACCATCAGACAAAAGGTTGCCGCTAATAATGCGCGGTCCAACCAAGCCCGACAGCAGCACAAACAGAGCCAAAAAAGCTACCACCCGCTTCCACAGCGGGGAGGTAGCTTCGGCGGAACGTTTTGCCACGGAAGCGATATTAGGCTCGCGGCGTCATAACGATTTGACGGCGGCGCGTGTACATAATCGCACCGACACCCAGGCCCGAGGCCAGGAGGCCAGCGAACATACCAAACTCAGGGATAGAAACATTCACGATAGCGACATTAAGCTTGGTCGTTATGCCCTGTACGGTTCCCGATGAGCTGCCCATCTGCGAGCCTTTCTTGGCTGTTACCTTCACGGTAGAACCAAACGGACAGTCCGCAGACTTAAACACTACGAGGTACGAGCCCTGGGCGTTGGTAGTATCGGTCAGGGTCTTGGTGCCACATACGACCGTTACGGTAGCGCCCGCTACCGGGTTGCCCTTGGAAGTTATTACACCTGTGACATCGGTCTGGGGCGTAGTCGCGGCCGAAACTGTGGCTGCGCCTGTTCCAACAGCCATGAAGACGGTTGAGAGGAGCACTGCAAGTAGTCGTTTTTTCATAAAACCACTCCTGTTTACTGGTTTATATAGTTGTGATGAAGTTTTTGGCGTGTTTTTAAATAGTGATAAGGCACCTCCCACGCAGTTGAATAATTTTGGTTACATATTTGTAACACTTATTGTAGTGTGAGGTATGGCTCTAGGAAAGGTCATAGCGTTGATGCACAAAACTGAGAGTTTTTTGAGAGAAATTTTTTCATTAATACACATAGTGCTTGATAGAGCGAGAAATCATAAGATAAGCCCATCGGGCGCCGCAAAACCTTTGATATACTCAAATACATGACTACTCGTCGTCTTCTCCACGCCGCCGCTCTGGCAGGATCTGCTAGCGGGGCGCTGGGGTTCATCTACATTGCTGGTAACGCCTGGTTCCACCCGCAGTCGTTATCCTGGCCGCTGACGCACTTCCTACCTTACCCAAGGGAGGACACGTTTGGTGTGCTGTGTTTTATCCTTGCGGCCCTAAGCTTATTTGTGCACGATCTAACCCGCGAGTAGCTATTAGCATTTTGCGTTGAGATTTGTATAATACAGATTGTATGCGTAACAAATTTGTCACTGTGGCTCGATCACTCATGATCGGGAGCCTTTTCCTGAGTCTGCTACCTACACCGCCGGCCGCTGCGGCGCGCGGTCCTGAGCTTGGCATTATGACGGGTGCATCGTTGCTCAATATGAAACCGACTGCCTTAAAGCAGCGGCTTCAAGACATTAAACATCTTGGCGCCACGTGGATTCGAGTGGATTTTAGCTGGTCCATCATCCAGGCCAAGAATGCCAGAACCTACAATTTTAAGGTGTATGACAAAGTGGTGATGGCAGCCGAGCACGCTGGACTCAAAGTGCTAGGCATACTTACCTACACCCCCAAGTGGGCTCGTGACGCTCGCTGCAGCGCGCTGGTTGGCGACGATGAGCATGCCGGCCAAAAGTGCGCGCCGGCCGATGCCCATAGGTTTGCGGTGTTCGCCAAGACAGTGGCATACCGGTATCGCTTGCACGCTGTCTATGGCTGGGAGATCTGGAATGAACCTAACTTGCTGAGCTACTGGCGCGAAGCGGACAGGGCCGGCCATCTGGTGGTGAATCCGGTGTCGTATGCCAGGCTTGCTACTCGCGCCGCCAATGCTATCCATGCAGTGGATCCCCACATAGCGGTGATTACAGGCGGGCTGTCGCCCATGTACGAGCCAACGCCGGCCCGCGGCATGCGCCAAAGCGATTTCTTGCGCGACATGTTGCCGCATCTCACGCGGGGCGGGGTTACAGCCATAGGCATTCATCCCTACAGCTGGCCGGCTCCACCCGAGCAGGCCGCGCTCTGGAACGCGTTCTACACCGTCGACCACGGCGGCAAGTACAACCTGAGCGCCATCATCGGCGCAGCTCATCGCACCGATCTTAAGCTGTGGGCTACAGAGTATGGCGCTCCCACGGTGGGGGTAACGCCGGCCGGCCTTAAGCCATCGGCCTGGGCTCGGCCCGACCATGTCAATGAAGCAACTCAGGCACGTTTGGTGGCCGCCGCCGTTAAGAGCTGGTATGGCAAGCCCAATGTGGGTCCAATGTTTATCTACGCCGATAGTGACAAGTACCTGCCCCAAGTCAAGAATAGCGGCGGTTTTGGGCTTCGCCGTTTTGATGGCAAACCCAAGCCTGCCTATATGGATCTTCTCAATAACTTTAAGGCGATTAAGGCAGCCAAGTAGGCCGGCCGTGTTGCTTCTCGACTAAAACAGGCATCCTCGGGTATAATAAACCGGTTATTACAATGTAGGGGTGTAGCTCAGTTGGTAGAGCAGCGGTCTCCAAAACCGCGTGCCGTGGGTTCGAGTCCTGCCACCCCTGCCATGAAATTATTCAATTTCACATCGCGCAAATTTTTATAATGCGGTCTCCAAAACCGAGGATCGTGGTTCGATTCCACGTGCCCCTGCCAAGCTTAGTAACAGATACAAAATGCCTCAAATATTGAGGCATTTGTCTTGTCTCGAACCTCTCCTCCATTCTACGAAAGAAGTTGACCGGGCGTATTACGTAAACATAAAATGTATTACGAGAAATACACTACAACAATGACCAATAAAGGCACTAATTACGATTGCGGCGCACCTTTTGAATCGGACGGTGATGACCACGCATCGAGAAATGGAGAGAAGCAATGAACGAGATGACACTTCGTGTAACATCCGCCGACGGTACGAAGATCGCCTACGATCGGAAAGGCACTGGCCCGGCGGTGATCCTCGTCGGCGGCACCCTAGACGACGGCACTGAGAACGCGCCGCTGGCCCAGGTCCTTGCCAACGATTTCACGGTATACAACTACGCACGACGCGGCCGGGGTGCCAGCGGCAATACACCGCCGTACGCCGTGGCGCGGGAGCTGGAAGACCTCGACGCGCTGATTGCGACAGCCGGCGGCACAGCTCACCTGTACGGCGCCTCATCTGGCGGCGCCCTCGTGCTGGAGGCAGCAGCGGCAGGTTCGGCGGTCGACAAGATCGCGGTGTGGGATACGCCGTACGTGATCGGGGACGACCAGTGGCCGAGGTTCAAACAGTACCTCGCGGACACCGACAAGGCATACAAAGCCGGGCGGGACGAGGAGATGCTGGAACTGTTCATGAGGCTTACCGGCGGACCCGACGCGGACCTCGCGGCTGACAAGCAGCACCCACTCTGGGTCTCGTCCGTCGAGCTCGCCCACACGCTCGTCAAGGACGCTGAGGTCCTCAATGGCTACAAGATCCCCACGGACCGACTTGCCCGCATCACTCAGTCGGTCCTGGTGATCACCGAGGGTCCGATCACCGCGCCCCAAATGGCAGCCCTTCCGACCGACTTCTTCGACCGCGCCGCGAAAGCGATAACCGCTGCTGTCCCCCACACCGAACGACAGACGCTCGATGGGCAGAATCACGTCGTCGGCCCCGAAGTCATGGCCCGTGTACTGAAGACGTTCTTCAACCAGTAAAGAGAATCAATAAGTTCGCATTTCTCTGATCTCATTGCTAATCATAAATAAAGTCGTGTTCCGAGACGTCAAAGTCTAGCTCATCCGTAAAAGTTATATGCCGATTCCCGAGCCCCTGCCAGGAATTATTTTAGTCCACCGTCAAGCCTGCAAAGGGACTTTTCTAAGCGTAATTTTGCGGTAGCTGATTCTCCATTCGCCATCTTGTTCCTTTAGCATATCTTCATATACAAGGCTGCCGCATGAGCCATCTGCTCTAATTCCAATGCCCTTAGACTGGGCTCGCACAGTACCATCTGCATCTTCACTCACAATTATATTCGTAACATGATGCCCTACGGGGTTTGCTGTGCCAAGTGCCAACGCCGCATCACGCATTGCGTCGACACCGTTCAGTATTCCTTTGCCAAATGCTTCTAGGTCGTATGCGACATCTTTGGTAAATACACTACCAAACTCATCAAGCCGGCCGCTGTCTGCCAAGTGGCCATGTAAAGAAATTAATTGATGGATGGCGAATTTATCTTCAGTCGTTAACATAACGTAGCTCCTCAGTGCATTATTTTACCTGATCAATGCGACGTGCCACAAATCCCGGAGCTTCAAAAGTTTGGACAGTGTCCATCCACCCCTGCCAGGAATTATTGCTTTTGTCAAGTCGCGCCTCTCCGGGCGTGATTTTGCATTCCTCAAGCTTATGCTTATTGAGGCTCTTTCATATAACTGGGAGCATTGGTTTATGATAGCAACAGCTTTACGTCGGTCGTGGGCAATGTCATTTGCACTTGGTATCTTACTAACGATGACTAGCCTGCTATATCTTGCCTTTCCGCATGGGTATGGCGATGATGCCATCGCACAGCGGCCACAACTTCGGCTAATGGGCCTCACTATCCAACTATCAAACACTTCATCCGACGGACAGACTATATGCACCGAGTCTTTCATCCAGAACCACAGAGGTTTTCCTGCATCGGTTCTAAGTTTAGAAGGTTCAAGTGGATGCACAGACGATAGGTTTCTGAATATCTTTGGATTCATAATTGACGTCATCTTTTATGCACTAATTACAAGATGTGTCATCTTTGCCATGCATAAGGTAAAACACTGACTCATCTAACAAGGTCCGAGTTTCTAAGAGATTGATATTCTCAAACTCCTCATCATCCAAAGTTTGGACGGGCCACTATTCTTTTTGGCGCTATGATCGTGGCTGTTAATTGCGGTTCTTTAGTCGACAGGTTCCAGATGCAGGCCGTTATCTTTAGTAAACGCAACTCAATCTATTTGTTTTTTAGGCATGCATCAGCTATGATTAGTAATATAATAATTAACCAAGGGGTTAACTATGGGACGCATTATCTGCGATATGTCCGCATCACTCGACGGTTACGTCACCGGCCCGAACGACAGTCGTGAGAATCCGTTTGGTGATGGAGCTCAAGATTTGCATGCCTGGCTTCGTTCCACAGCATCGGACGAAGACCACGCTGTTCTCGAGAGTATAGTCGGCACTGTTGGCGCAATTGTCATGGGGCGAAAATCGTTTGAGAAGAATGAAGGAGACGGCGGATGGGGAGAAGCCGGACCGATGGGTGATGTCCCCGTATTCGTTCTAACGCACCACTTGCCAACGCAGTCCTACCCTGTCGTGTTCACATTCGTTTCGGGTGGTGTGGCTGATGCTATTCAGAAAGCCCAACAGGCCGCTGGTGACAAGGATGTCCACCTCTTCGGCGCTACCATCATGCAGCAAGCACTCCCACTTGGCCTCGTTGACGAGCTTCACCTTCATGTGATGCCCGTCCTGGTTGGTGGAGGGACTCCTTTATTCGGGAGTTTGGCCTCCGCCATCAAGCTTGAACGCATAGGAGCGCAGGCCACCCCAACAGCAACGCACTTGCAGTACCGCATACTTCGTTGACTTTCAAATACTCAAGACAGTATGAGGATACTGGCGGACACCTGATGGCTAAAGTCCGGTAGTTGTCTACGAACCCTGCCAGGAGATATTTATGGCTCTGCGGAGGCATTTTTTAGTTGCAATCTTGCTCATCAAAGTATTTATGCTATAATAATATAAACTAATGTAATCGCGAGGCTCATTCATGCGGCGACACAATCAATTCCTCAACCCCATTACTCCTCAAATCACAGGAATTTCTTTGTCGTATGAAGATTCTAAATCTTGGCATCCTCGCTCATGTGGACGCCGGAAAGACCAGCCTTACCGAACGACTGCTCTATAACGCCGGCGTCATAAAGACGCTTGGCAGCGTCGATAAAGGCAACACACAAACTGACTCAATGACGCTGGAACGGCAGCGTGGTATTACCATAAAGGCCGCCGTCGTATCCTTCGACGTCGGTGACTTAAAAGTAAATATAATCGACACGCCGGGGCACCCCGACTTCATCGCTGAGGTCGAGAGGTCACTTGGCATACTCGATGCAGCTATTCTGGTAGTTTCAGCAGTCGAGGGTGTGCAGCCGCAGACTCGTATTTTGATGTGTGCACTGCAAAAACTACATATTCCAACGATCATCTTCGTGAATAAAGTTGACCGCATGGGCGCTCGAACCTCGGAGCTTATCGAAGACATCGAGCAACGATTCTCGATTAAGCTTATGACGGCCAACTCAGTGGTTGATGCGGGTAGCCGCAACGCCACTACGAGCCTAAGCCCAGAGGTGTTTGAGTTGGTGGAGCATGCCCGTGAGGAGCAAATGTATCTTACGGTCTTCGGCTCGGCCGTGACTGGCGTAGGTATCCCTGAGCTGGTCCGAGTACTGCCCTCATATGCGGCACCGAACGCCGATAACAGTACATTATCAGGACGAATTTTTAAGCTAGAACGGGGCCGGCGGAATGAAAAGATAGCCTATGTCCGGCTATACGGAGGCCACTTGCGTACCGGCTTGCTCGAATCGCCGCCTGCGAAAATAACCGCTATCGAGCAGTTTAGGCAAGGTAAAACAGTGCCGGTCACGGCGGCCAAAGCTGGCGATATTGTAAAAGTATGGGGGCTGAGCGACTGTCACATTAATGACTATATCGGCAGCCCACCACTTCGCCTGCAAGAAGCTACTATAGGGCGCCCTAGCCTGCAAATCGGGCTGCGGGTTGAGGATGAGCGAGACCGTCCCAAGCTGTTTCGCGCCCTACAATCGGTATGCGAGCAGGACCCGCTTTTGGAGGTGCACCAAGACCCGCAGGGCTCTTTGTTTGTTCGCCTCTATGGTGAGGTGCAACAGGAAATTCTGGCCGAGACACTGCGGGCTGATTATGGGCTAGTGGTGCGGTTTGAGAAAGTCCAGACCATCTATATCGAGCGGCCGAGCGGAGAGGGAGCTGCTTATGAGCACAAGTTTGCGCCTGGCAACCCGTTTGTGGCAACGCTGGGGCTTAAGGTGCGGTCTGGTGAACCGGAGAGTGGCATTACATTTATCGCCAATGCCGGAGTGGGCAGAATTCCCATATCGTATATGAAGATCGTTGAAGAGGTGGTCCTAGAGACACTTAAGCAAGGTTTACGCGGCTGGGAGGTGGCTGATGCTATTGTCGAGGTTACGACAGCCGGCTATGAGTCGGCGATGAGCACAGGCACCGACTTTCGCCGCCTCGTGCCATTGCTCGTAATGAAGGCGCTACAAGAAGCCGGCACACAAGTATACGAACCCGTGAGCCAATTTGAGCTTGAAGCACCGGACATATCGTTGCCAGGAGTACTAAAGCGGCTTGCCCTGGTGGAAGCTATTCCAGAGCAAATTATGCAGCCCGGAAGGGGCACAGCTTCTGTCAGGGGTAGCATCCCAGTGCGCAACGTTTTTGAGCTGGAGCGGGAAGTGCCGCACTTGACGCGAGGCGAAGGGGTATTCGTCACTACATATGGAGGGCATCGGATAGTGCAAGGTTCAGTGCCGAGTCGGACCAGGACTGACTATAATCCTCTTAATAAGGAGGAGTATTTGCGGCACGTGCTAGGTCGGCAGTAATGCTATGCCAGTAGGCGCTGTAAGGTCCGGCGAGTAATTTCGGCAGGCGGTCGGTTGGTTCGAACCACGGACCACCACCTGCCAGGAATTATAACTTTGTTAAGTCGCGTCTTTTGGGCGCGATTTTGCTATACTGAACCAAACGCAGACAAGGAGCAGGCATGACGCTTAAAGACAAAATCATAATCATAACGGGCTCATCACGGGGCGGCATGGGAGCGGCCGCTGCGCGAATAGCCTCAAAACGCGGCGCGAAAGTGGTTTTGCATGGTCGAGTAGAAACTGACGAGTTGAAAGCGCTAGCTAGCGAATTACAGAGCGATTATATTCTGTGCGATGTGACCGATAAATCAGCGGTAGAGGCGGCAGTAGCAGGAACCCTTGAAAAGACCGGAAAGATTGACGCGCTCATAAACTGTGCTGGCATGGCAGCTTCCGCGCCGTTTTTGGAGTCGGATGATGAGCACTGGATTGATGTGTTTAGGGTAAATGTTCTGGGTACGGTTCATTTTATCCAAGCCGTTGCCCCGCATATGCTCAAAGCCAAGAGCGGCCGCATTGTTAATGTGTCTTCAATCCGCGGAATTGAGAATATGGCATCAAGTCGTATCACCGCCTATTCCGCGAGCAAAGCTGCCGTCAATAATCTAACTTCCGCGCTTGCGAAAGAGTTTGCCCCATACATTGCAGTAAACGCTGTCGCCCCAGGCTTCACGGAGACGCATATGAGCAAAGGCTGGACTGAAGCCGTGCACAAACAAGTTGAGACCGCTCTATTGCAACGCGCTGCCCAACCTGAAGAGCTTGCTGAGGCCATGCTCTTTCTAGCGAGCGATGAGGCGAGCTTTATAACTGGGCAGGTACTCGTAGTAGACGGCGGGTACGGAATCGCAGGAAAGTAGTCCAAGTTTTATTTTCGTCTCAATAATTAGTACACTGAGCATCATGAGCCACGATGCCGCTACTCCGCTAAATACCCGCGCCAAGAAGCGAGCTGGCAACTTTATGACCGTGCTGGGCGTAGCAGCCGACATTACAGCTGTGGCAGCGCTCATTTTTAACAAAGATCTGGCGGTGTTTGTGCAGATCGCGGCCGTGGCCGGCATTGCGGTTGGCCTGTATTTGCTACTGCGCCAGTGGGGTAGACCTGTTGGTTTTCGTGTACTCCTGGCCATCATTTGCATAACGGCCGGATGCGTAGCGGGGGCGTTGTCGCTGCAGGCGCGAGGGCTACCGACCATTGGCGGCAACGCGCCTAGCCCAGGTGCCAGTAGCCCGACTTCAAGCCCCACCCCGGCCAACACCACTGATACCGCTTTTCAGTTTCGGCTGACACCCTACACGGGAATTGATCTCGACGCCGGTGTGCATGCCCAAAGTGACGTCGCCGACGCCGACGGACCCAACGGTAACATCGACCTGTTTATGAGTAAGTTTGGCTATATCGAAGTTAATGGCGGCTCGTTTTACACCGACACCGAAGGCCCGGATAGCGAGATTCACAGTCGCTGCACCAAGAGCCTGACCGCGCAGCGCGAGCCGCATTCGCAAATTTTACCCACCAAAGCCACCCGCGCCTGTTTTAAAACCTCCAGCGGCAAAATGGGCTGGGTCTTGAGCAATGACGCCGACTTCGATGGACAGCCGTACGCCGTACTAAATGTGAGGGTTTGGTAGTTTATGCGTGTGTTCATCAAGTCTCCATATTTTTGGCGGGAGTAAAGCTTAATTTAGGTTGTGTTATAGTCACGAGCTGACCGGCAAGCAGGGCTATGACGAGACTGCCTTGTGCATTATTGTGCTGAAAGCGCAAGAGCATGCAGAACTATATGGCAATACTATATGGCAATTTAAGCCGGCCGCCCATTGTGATGCCCTTGTTCTTGTGTTGATATATGTTAGTCAAAAGACACACTGCAAGCTAGGAGTTCGTCGTGACCGAAGCGCCCGACGCCGGCCGGAATGTCCCCGTTGACTGGACCGCCGCCCCCGGGACGAGCAGATCCAATAGCTCTCCCTTGTTCCGGCGTCTGAGCGATACCGTGGGTAGGCTCATCCGAAACAACCTGCTCCTGATCTTGGCCGGGCAGGCGGACCGGGTTGGCCACACCATAATGGCCCAGCTGGCCCACGCTGAAGGCCTCCGACCCAGTGGACATAACCACGGCGTGGAGATTGAGAGGGCCCAGCTGCAGGACGGCAAGCTCGTTGGCACTTTGTGGTTCAACGATCAACGGCTGACCTTCACTACGGAGATTGCCCCCGACCCCACACCGTAAGGCGCTGCTTTCTTTTTGACTGCCCTGCCGGGGTGAGATTCGCCAAATTGGTGAGCTCGTCTCGGTGGGGCTCCCAGCCGGAAGTTATGTATAAGTATGACCACGCCAAATGCGTGGTCATATTGGTTGAAAATGACAGCCTCTGTCCGTCAGAGACTACGAATGCCGGTCTTCTTCTTCGCGCTGGTGGCGATTCATGTCTTCCTCGAACTCCCGCCGCTGGGCCTCGTGGGGGCTCTCGCGGTGCTTTCTGGAGCGATCATCGTAGCTGTGGTTAGTCCAGGTTTCGGAATTGAAGAAACTTAACAACCATGCCACGGCCACAATGACGGCAATGAAGAACATAACGCTGCCGACCCAAAACTGATGAAAGTACTCCAGCGCTATGTAACCACCGGCCAGCAAACCGCCAACCCCGAGACAATATTTTACTTGCCGCCACAAAAATCGATAGAGCCATTTCATAACCTTCATTTTACACGATTCCGACATGTGATGCGGTGAAAACCTATGGGATGAAAAGCTGAATACTTTGCTATACTTGCCTTCATGAAGCAGCCGATTCAAGTTGAATTCCTAAAAGACCACCCTCAGTTTATGAATGAAGTAGCGGGACTTTGGCATAAGGAGTGGGGCCGCCTAGGTGACGCAGCGGATGCGGGCCGCAAGCTACAAAGTGTCCAAGCTAAGATGGGTAAAGATAAGGTGCCGTTTATTCTCATCGCTACACAGGGTGGAATGTTGGTCGGCACGGCCTCAGCTTTTGCGAATGATTTGGATAATAGGCCGGATCTTACGCCCTGGCTCGCCGCTGTCGTAACGAAAGACCAGTTTAGAGGACTTGGTGTCGCCGAGAAGCTGACGAACGCCGTGATGGCAGAGTGTAGATCACTGGGCTATGAGCGCATGTACTTGCGTACCGAAAAGGCGGATAAATACTTCACTCGCTTCGGCTGGTCACTCATTACGGATACGATGGATGAGGATGGTTCGGCGACAAGGATTTATGAGATGCGGCTAGTGGATAGCTAACGATTACCCATATGCGGAATAATCGTCTGCTCGCGATACGCCATCAGAGCCCGCTCTACTAGTGGCTTGTGCGCCGCGTTCCAGTTATTGATTTGCGCGGTATCACTGATCCATTTGTACTCGGTGTGCTCGTGACTTAAGGTAACCTTCACATCAGAAGCAACGGGTTTAACGGCGACGCAAATATTCACCTGACTCACCCAGCCAGGGGCCCAGCTCTGGAATGTACGCGGCGTCTTGCAGGCTATGCCGATATAGCCGGTGGGCTCAACATTGATGCGAGCTTCCTCGCGCGTTTCCCGTATAGCGGTCTCAAACGGCGCCTCGTCGACATCAGACCAGCCCCCTGGCACGCCCCACAGGCCGTTATCGCTACGCTTAAGCACTAGGATTTCATTCTTATCACTGATAACTGCTGTATCCACCCCGACTTTAGGAGTGATACTTCCTTGCTCTTTGAGAAACGTCGTCTTAAGCTCCCCGGGAGAGAGACCGGTTATCTCCGAATATTCTTTACGAGCAACTTCCATAAGCTTTTCGTACCGGGCAAGGTCATATTCACTCTTGGAGTAGGACAGGCCTTCCTGCGCCATCGCTCTCACGACATCAAGGAGGGCTCTAATATCGCTGTTGGTGCCGCTTGTCATTGCTCTAGTTCTCCTTATGATTCGCTATAATATTTGAAGTTTATCCTATTTGAATGGCAGAAAGAGAGTGGTTGTTTTCCACGGCGTAAAAGTAAACGTGCCGGCCTCAGGAATTCCGAGGCCGGCACAGTGTCGCTAGTCTAGCTGTGGCGGGAAGACGAATTCGCCAAAGAGCAGTGCCGCAAGCAGCATACGGTGCCCGCGGTCCGCGCGTTGTGCGGGATGCTGTTCGTCGAGCTCGTTGCAAACCGCCCCGAGCGCCTGCACACCCAGTGCCGAAACGGGCAGTCCGCGCTCAGTGGGGTTTTCGATCCACACCCCGGCTCGCTTGCCACCATAGGCCACTCGATTGAAGGCGCGATCCGAGAAATCACGCTGGACGTCGGCCATGAAGTCGGCGTCAAAAGGAGTGCGGCGCAGGTTGGGGCTGAGCTGTTCCGAGATGCGACTAGCAACCGCCTCCGCAATCTCTGCCACTTGGTCAGCTGTGAGCTCGGCGGAGGTGGGCGACTGATTGTAGTCGCGCTCTAGCGCATTGGCCACGTTGTTGGGGTGCCACACATCGATCACGTTGCCGTGCTCGTTGTAAGTGAGTACAAGCCCGTTGTTTTTGAGCGCATAAGTATAAGCGCCCGGCGTGTGGGGTTGAAACACAAGCTATCCTCTCGTTAAACCGACGGGGCGAAACTTCGCCAAGTATCCTCGCCCGTGATCGCAACTATGAAGACAACATGGGATCCTTGCCGGGAACCCAAGGTGGAGCCCTCATGTAAACAAGTTGCTACGGGGGAGTTCACGAGCGCATCAAGCACTGTCTCGTTCGTATCTGGATCATGGTATGGAGGCTCAATTCCGAACCAGTAGGCCAGCACCTCCTCACCGCGCTCAATGCGCTGTCGCATATAGGCGTTACGCGAAGCTGGGCCTGGTCCGGCGCCGAGGACACTGAGGGTAAAGCTGGGCGCAACATAGTGCCACCGCTTGCCTGGACCCAGATTCAGTACAGCAGCTATGCGTTTGCCAGGATCGCTCCGAAAGTTATCGATGTGGCTTCCGACAAACAAGTCGTCATCGTCTTTGGAGACATTTACCAGGTCAGCCTCGTCATAGCGACTACCGCCGACGTGACCAGTAACACCCTCACCAAAGTCGATAGGCGCACTTTGAGGATCTAGCTTATAGCTGGGAGACTGGTCGATAGCGACCGCTCGCTCACCAATACTAGCGGGCAGTTTGACGTATTTGATGGCGTTGAGAGTATTTGGTGGAACGAGAATAGCATCTAGCTCTTGCTCAGTAAGCGGCCGGAAAATGTCACCGGGCACAATAACCTCGCGCTTCCCGCAGCCCTGAGTCTGTGCCTCCTTTGGGTCCAATAGGCGTAGATCAGAAATTAGCATTCGTTGCCATAGAGCTTCTACATCATGGCACGCAACACCAAACGGGTGCGTTTCTTTGCTTTCCACCCTGCAACTATACAGTATGACCAACCACTGCACCGTATTTAAAAAACACCCATTTTGAGCGTATAATCGGTACGAAACATGTGCGCCGGCAGCGGCGTATTTGTTTTGCCCCCTGTAAATCTACCTGGAGAACGCGTGAAAATCGCAAGAAAGCGTCGGACGCTAGCGCTCGCCATCGCCGTGGTTGCAATGCTCGTATTGGGCAGTTTTACGGCTTACCAGCTCTGGCCGCATGAAAGCTCGGCGATGATTGGTGCCCAAGGCGGCGAGGTCTGGAGTGATGACCACTCCATGGGCGTGGCGGTGGCCTCTGGTGGCGTGTCACAAGATACTACTGTCGCCTTCAAGCCATCCAGCGTGCAGGCCAAAGAAGCACCGATCATGGCGGCCATGAAGGTAATTGTGCCGCCGGTCGACATTGTGCCCGACCACCCGCTAAACGTGGCCGGCGCCGAGGCAGCACTAGCGGCCGTGGACAAAAACGCACCTAGTAGCAAGGTGCAAGTTAAGCTCAAAGCGCCCAAGGATGTGCCGCTGAGCCGCACCGATGCCAGCGGCAAGCCGCAGCTTAGCATCTACAATGCCGGCATTGAGGTGTTCAATACCAACTACCAGGCCTGGGTACCGCTTGAAACGACGGTACAGGGCGACACGCTCGTGGCCGACGCACCACACTTTAGCAAGTATCGTGCGGTGGAGGTGCTGCCGGGTACGCATACGGTTAACGTTAGTCACGCTCAGGCCGTTCAGGTGACAACGGATGCCGCCACAGACAGCCCATTGCATCTGTTAGCGCACGCGGTGGGTGAGTGGCTGCGAGCGTTTGCGCTCAACGCTATGGGCAGCTTTGCACCGGAGAAGATGGAAGCCTGCGAGAAGGAGCCGAGCAAGGAGTATGAGGTGGAGGTAATCGCCAAAACCCCCGGCAAGGCCGGCGCATGCATGATTGAGCAGAATGGCAATAGCCAACTGCTTATCAAAAACGGCTGGTCGTTTCCGATGATGTACACCACCGATGCTAGCGCCGGCGTGACGGCCATGACGTACCCGACTGAGCTCGATCTGCCCTCGGCAGCCCGCAACAAGCTCATTGAGCTGTTTGGCCGGAATGTGGCTCTGGCATCTGGGCTGGATGTGGCCAAGTTTCAGTTGGGCGAGACTGCGCCGGCTGAGTTCAAGGTGACCGGTCAGTTTTCGGCCACCGGATTCGTGGTTGATGTCGCGACCGCCTTGTTTTCAGTGTTTATGCCTGAGGGCTATGTGGTGGCGGCACAAATTGGCGGCATGGTCGACCTCTATAACTGCTTGTACGTCAGCGTCGTGAAGGTGGCCAATCTGTCCTTGGGCGATATTCCGGCGCGAATTGGCGAAATTGCCAAGGCTTGCATCACGCCGGCGTTGGCCGAGAAGTTCGCCGGCATCGAGCTACTCAAAGCGTTCGCCAAGGAGACGCGTATTCTGCCGGAGTTTGTGGATGCCGCAACGGCTGGCGTGTACGGCGCCATCACTGGCGGTGACAGCCTCGCCAAGGTGGTTATCAGCGTGAGCAAGCCCAGCGAGCAGCTTAAGTGGCTGCGCGGTTCCTGGGTGGACGGTGGTGGTGGCGCCGGCACCGACAAGAAGATCGTCATTAAGGATGATCTCACCGGCACGTGGAACGAGATCAACTACACTTCACAAGACACCACAGCGTCTAGCTCAGCCACTTTTCATGTGGCCATGAGCAGTGGCCGGCCAACATTGTTCGTTGATCGGAGCAACGTACCAGCCTTACCTAAGGGCGGGAAATTTCCCATTCACAAACGGAGCAACAGCGATATTATCTTGGGCGATCAGGGTAATTTTGAGCTGATTCGCGGCTAGCAAAACGCAGGCCGACGGCAGCATGTCGTCGGCCTGCAGCTATTTGGCATTATGTAAATTTTTTGAAGAAATAACGCACCCATAGTACAGTCGCTTACTGCTTTTAGCTGGTGAGCGATTCCCAAGCCCGCAGTAGTAGAAAGCCCCGCAGAGCAGCCGGAAGGCTTGTGCCGTCAGATCATATGATCCGTCCAACCGTTCTGCGGGATGCCACTAAATGCGGCTGAGACCCACGGAACCGACGATGTCGCCGGCTTCGTTGCGGACGGCTTCACCCGGATAGTAGACATCCGTCCGGGGCCCAGCCGCCTGCGCAGTTATAAATGATACGACGTAGCCTGTGCCCTGAGCGGGCTTGGGCAGTCCGTCGATGTCGGCCGCGAACCCTTTAGCGAAAACGGGAATCGCAACACCCTCTACGCTAATGGGCTGTTGCGGCGTAACGATTTCCTTGACCCGGGCAAACCCGGACGAGGGAACCGTGAGCACCGGCTGAGCACCATCACGCACCCGCAGCACTCGACCAACCCGCTCAGTGTCATTGGGAAGGTACACATTAAGTGCATGCGGTGTGAGGTTAACGAGGTACATCCTGGCTCCTAGAGCCGGGCGGCTGGATGCCGCCGATACGCCCCTGGGCGTGAGGTATAACACTAGGAATGAAATAATATATACAATACTTATCTGATAAAGTCAATGTGATACCCTTGAGCTATGACGACTACGAACAAGGCCATTATTCAGGCTGGGAACTGGGGCGAGGATATCGCATGGGAGCTGTACGAGGCGGCCGATTTGCCACCACAAGAACTCTGCACGGCGGTAATGGGCTTGGCCGTGGTGGGCAATAAAATCGTGCTTGCGTGCAGCAAGCGAGGCTGGGGCATGCTTGGCGGCCATATTGAAGACAACGAAACCCTAGAAGAAGCCCTGAGGCGTGAAGTGCTGGAAGAAGGCGGCTTTCACATCGACCAATTCGGACTTTTTGCGGTAAGAAAAATAACTTCCCAGGCCAAAATACCTCATCAGCAGACAGGGAAGAGCTATCCATTTCCCACAAGCTATATGACGTACTATTGGGCAACTACTAAGCGGGATCTTGAGGTGCCGAGCGGGGAGGAAATCATCGAAAGCGGTGGTTTTACAATCGATGAATTACCCTCGCTCAACACGCCCGACCAACCAATAATCGAGGTGGGCTGGCGAGCTTTTACGGTTGCGTGCAGATCAAAGTAAAGAGCCAGAGACATGTGACTCAGTAGCTACCAAAAGACAAACGGGCGACCGAAGTCGCCCGTTGGGTTTGCCTAAGGCTTCGTTTCTAGTGAAGCAGGTCGTTCATAATGCCACACCTAGTCCAGGATATTGGCGACGATCTCCAGTACTTCCGGGGTCACATCGTAATCGGCCACATTCTGCCGATTGACCCAGGCATATGCAACATGCTCATGGCTTAGAACAACGGATGGCCGCGCTGACAACCGGTAGTGAAAGAACACCGCCATGATCTTAACGCGCTCGCCCTTATCAACCGCCGTCCATTCGCCGGCCATGCAGACTCGGCCTGACCTCCCTACAAGATCGAAGCCAGTTTCTTCCCGAACCTCACGATGAGCAGTCTCCTCAATGGCCTCGTTAATATCGTCGCGAATACCTCCTGGCACGTGCCATTTTGAATTGGCAGATGGCTTAAGAATCAGAATGCTGCGCTCAGCTTCGATGATAGCCTTGGCTGCTACGCGCAGCACTAATGGGTGAGCCTTCACGCTCGTAAGTATAGCGAAGCTCGCCTCCAGATTAAAGCAGTCGAATGTGTCACTTCCTTCTAGAAATTGGTAACACTAATATTGCCCAAAGTTGTTGAGCTTGCTAATGTAGGGTTGGGAGCCGAGGCTACCCCGCCGTTTCTTGACGGGGTAGCCCGGCTTCTGTCGTTGCGCCTCCAGATTTTGTTGCATGCGCCACAAAACCAAGACGAGCAAAATGGTTAGTTACTATTTAGTTGTAGTGCGTGTTACAGCTGTCCGTACCAGTACCACGGAGTGTAGAAGCTGGCACCGTACAGATCCGCGAAGATGCCGTACTTGAGGCCAGTGCCCACGTAGTAGTAGCGGTAGATGGTGCCCCCGCCGGCCGCCGGGTAGTCCCAGTGCAGTCCGGTGTAGGTGCCGCTGCCGGGGTAGGGAGCCAGTTCGTTGCTCTCCACGCTGGCGTAGGCGTTGCCGGTGTTCTTGATCGTCATCAACACGTAGCCGGTGTAGCCGGAGTTGGTGTTGAGGGTGACAGAGACGGCGCAGTTGTTGGCGCTGGTCTCGTACTGATCGTACGCGTAGCTGGAGCCGTTCCAGACGTACAGGTACGCGTAGTACGTGCCGGTGACGCCGTACCAGTAGGGGTACGCCGTGCCACCCGCAGCCACCGACGTGTAGTACGTGCGGCTGGTGCTGCCCTCGTAGAGCACGACCTCGAAGTACTTCGTGACCGAGCTGTAGTTGTGGACCGGCGTGTACACCAGGTTGCCCTGGCAGTAGTTGTACACACTGGAGAAGTCCACGCTGGAGTCGTTGCCAACACGTGGCGTAGCCCCCACGAGCTTGCCGTTAGCGTCCACAGCCTTGAGCTGCGTGGCGCCGCGCGGTTGCTCCTTGGGACTGACACGATCCTTGCTGCCGGCCTCGACAGCAGGCTTGGCCTGGACGCCGGAAACGGGAGTCGGCGCTTGGGCTTGCGTGTCAGCTGACGCTTGGACGGGACTGAGTCCCACCAGCGCCGTGGCACCGACCAGCGCCAGGCTGGCCAGGTACCGCTTGAACCTGGTTTGCACCAAAACCTCCAACTATCTTACGGGAGATACACCTCTAATGAGGCACCCACGGACTTTGGCCGCAGGGGGCGGAGTGCAAATATTTACACAACATCACCTGCGGCCAAGACTGTTAATGAGCTTCACAAGTTAAAAGTAACCGTAAGGATTATGCCAGCGTGATCTGCGCGGGTCAATGGGATTTTTGTGCAGGAAATTCCTATGTGGCTTGCAATTATTCACATTGGTGGCGCGCCGAGCATGGACTATAGTGGGGGCATGGATGCCATTGTCTCAAAGACGGTCGCCGGCTTTTTCGCCAACTACAAGCCACGGAAGTATCACAAAGGGCAGATCTCCAATGTTTATTTCTACGAAGCCGACGCTGATGTAATACTCAAGCCTGCAACAAACTTCGCTATAGCATCTCCGCGTCTGCTATTATGAGGGCATGTCTCAAGCGGAATATGATCAGCCCACTATTCTCGTCATCATTGGCATAACCGGCGATCTCGCTAAGCGAAAACTCTTGCCGGCCGTGCGCCAGATCGCTAAGGCCGGTGCCTTGCCGGCTAAGTTTCGCCTGCTCGGCGTGTCGCGGCGAGCCGTCAGCGCCGACTCACTAGATGCTTCGCTCGAGGCTGAATTACTCCAAATGGATTTAACGAGCCCCCAAGCTTACCAGCAGCTAGCGGATCGGCTCAAGCGGATCGAGGCGGATCTGGGCGAAGCAGCCCAGCGGCTGTTCTACCTTTCGGTGCCACCACAGATATCTCAGCCCATCATCAACCTGCTTGGCCAATCCGGCCTAGCCGCCGAACCAAATACCAAGCTTCTGCTCGAGAAGCCATTTGGCGTGGATTTAGCTAGCGCCCAGGAGTTGGTTGAGAATATACGGCATTACTTTCGCCCTGAGCAGACGTATCGAATTGATCACTACCTGGCTAAAGAAATGGCGCAAAACATTATTGTCTTCCGGGGAAGTAACTCCCTCATCAGCCGAACCTGGAACAAGGATTTTATTGAGTCAATTGAAATTCGTGCGCTTGAGGACATTGATATTGAACACCGAGCGGCTTTTTATGAGCAGACCGGGGCACTGCGCGATTTTATCCAAAGTCACCTGCTACAGCTGGCAGCCCTCACCCTCATGGACATACCCAGCCGCAATCAACTTGAAGCTACACCGGCGCACCGGCTGAAGGCGCTGCGTCAATTACACGTAAAGCAGCCGATTGGAGCGGCGGTGCGGCGGGGCCAGTACCAAGGCTACCAAGATGAGGTCGGCAATCCTGGTTCCGCCGTGGAAACATATGTACAGCTTGATCTTGAATCAACCGACCCTCGATGGGAAGGCGTCCCCATACGGCTAACCACGGGCAAAGCCCTCAATCAAAAATCAACCGAAATCCGCATCACCTACCGACACAGCACCGAGCATGATTCGGATCAGCTCGTGCTGCGCTTGCAGCCCAACGAAGGCATTGAGCTCGGCATCTGGACCAAGGTGCCGGGATACGAGTGGAAAACGGAGCAGCATTCCTTGCATCACCAGTATAAAGAAGCCTTCCGAGCCCTGCCCGAAGCCTACGAACAGGTATTATTGGATGCCATTCGATCAAATCACACACTTTTCACCAGCGGTGAAGAGGTGCTTGAAAGCTGGCGTATTCTGGACCCCGTGCAGCGAGCTTGGGCCATGAGCGCCCAGGATCTTGCGACATACCCCAAGGGCGCCACAGGTATCGACTAACGACAGCAAAGTGCCCTCCAGAGGTTATCTGAAGGGCACTAAGTGGGCTGGCCCATAAGGCGTCCTCACTGGTAGGCGAAAATGGTGTCACGCACGCTCCGGCGTGGTCTTGCGGTGGCCCGACGGCCATGCCTTGCTGACGTGACGTCCGCGCCGGCTGAGGCCCTTGCGTTCCCGCGCCACACTCGGCTGAGCCGGCTTCTTGCCCTGGCTCTTGCCGGTCTTGGTGTTTGCCATGATGTTCACCTCCTAAGAGGCAATCGAAGGTACTAAAAACCGGAGCCCGCACTGGGCTCTTGTCGTCATTATGCAACTATATAAAATAATGTCAATATCATATTTGAAAATACTTACGCTATACTTATCCCATGAGTAAAGTCTTTCATCGCACGCATGATCCTATCTGGCATTTACAGCTAGGAGTATCGGTAGTTATTGGCTTGCAGCTAGCGACCGCTTCGGCACTGTTGCCATACAATAAGTATTTGCTGATTACGCTTGAGGGCTTGCTTATGGCGGCACTGGCCGTAGTGACGCCCGATGCCTACCACCGCATTTCCCAGCCCCGGCGCACGCTTACGATGGTTCTCATTGCCATTATTGGCATCGTCAATACCGTCTCCTTGCTATTGCTGCTGGTGGCGCTCGTCAATGGCCACATTGATCTTAGCGGCCGCGAACTGCTCCTCAATGCGGTCACCATCTATATCACCAATATTTTTATGTTCGCGCTATGGTACTGGGAGATGGATGGGGGCGGCCCAGACAAGCGGGTCTCGGCCCGCAGCCGCGTAGACTTCTTGTTTACCCAAATGGCGCATCCTAAGTTTGGCTCAGCCAACTGGCTACCCGGGTTCACCGATTACCTCTATTTATCGGCCAGCAATATGACCAACTTTGCCTCGTCAGACACGGTTCCGTTGAGCCATCGTTCCAAGGTCCTCATGATGGTGCAGTCCATTGTCGCCGTCATCACCGTCGTGCTCGTAGCAGCCCGAGCTATTAGTATTTTGGGCTAAAAGTAATAAATAACCATTGATTCTTCATCCCGCTCATGCTACAACCAGACTAGATAGTTGGAGTGGAGTTTAGAATACATACAAATAGAGCCTGTCTCTTTTTGCATGGGTACTGCAGGTGCCGCCTCCTAAACTTCAAATGCTATCTAGCAGACGGGTTCGAAATATCGCCCGTCTGTTTTTTTGTGCATTTTTATACAAGCTGCATCTTTCATTTTTCGAGCAGAATTTGAACGGGTCGCCGCAACTTAACCGAGCATTTAGCAAGGATTACCGCAAATTCTCTCTCAAAACGAAAGACTCCGCTTTATCGTTAGCAACAAGCTAGGCGTCAACAAGAAGCGTGATATACAATTTTTACTATGAGTGAATCAAAAACAACTCCGGTTTCTCCTCCGCAATCAGGTTCTTACGCTGATAAGCCAGGTGCGTATTCATTACTAATTGATGCAGTAAGGTCTCACATTAGCCAGGCGATCCGGTACGGTTACGAGTATTCATCAGCGGATACGGCATTATTAGATAGCCAAAGTTGCGAGTGCAGCCTCCTTCTGAGGCCTTTGAAGAAGCAAGATCTACAATCAGCTTTGACCTTCAACCGCAAGATGGCGTTCTAGTATGGGGAACTACTGCTAAAGAGCTACACCGAGATGGAGTAACCATATCACTTGTCGGGGGATTCAATCCGGACAACTGGAGTGAGGCGAGCTTTATTGTCGATGATCATGAAAAACCTACTACTAATATCATTCTTACGGAGAGCTCAACCAAGGGTAAGACGCCCATAGAGGTGCACTTAAAGACGAAAAAGAACATAAGGCCGGGAAGCTACACCACTTCGCTCACATTTACCTATTTTAATGGCCAAAATTGGGTGGCCCAAAGCAGTGAATATGATTTTATAGTGCTCTCCTTCTACGGGAGGCATCAATTGCTCACTTGGATCGTCGGCATTCTGGTTAGCCTGGTTCTATTCTTAATCAATCTTTTTACCAACCATCCCGATGTGTTCAAAAGCCTCTTTCATTCACTCTGCCCAAAGTGAGCACAGCCGTCTTGTTCGAAAGCAAATGAGCGGTAATCCTTGCTAGATGCTTGTTAAAAGATGTAGTCGCCCGTTCTCATTTGGCTTGAGGACAAGACGGCGGAGCATTTATAGCCAGCGTTTACGATACAAGGCATAGAGCACAATGGCGCAAACCACGGCCGTTCCTGAGACGATGACCGTGAACGAAGATGTATGATGCATGCCTGGCAACGGCACATTCATGCCGTAGAGGCTAAACACGATGGTAGGAATCGTCAAAACAACCGTAAGACTTGTAAGCAGCTGAATCTGCCGATTCAAATTGTTCGTCATAATGCTCGAATAGGCTTCACGGATGTTCACAATGGTGCGTGAAGCACTGCGGCTCGTCTCATTGAGCTGTCGCACGGTCTGAATAAGGTCTTCGATAAGATCTCGGTCGTCTTCAAAGAACGTTAAGTTGTACCGGCCTGCCAGTAAGCTGCCCATTAGCACATGCGTCGGTACCAGTTCGGCCAAGAACGAGTTAAGTGCATCCTCAATAATGACGAATTGAATAAAATCGCGATTGCTAATAGTGGCGACATCAAGCTTCGTGCGAACACTACGGATTTGGCGGGTCAGAAAAGTAACGTTGTGCTCATACGTGCTTACAACGTGCCGCATCAGCTGGAGCAGCAACTTGGCGCGCTGCGTGGTAAAGAGATCGGCCGCGCGCGTCAGCCGGCTTAAATCCGGAATGCTCGCACGCGAAATGCTAGCGACAAACTTAGGGCCCACCACCAGTAGCACCGGGCTCGTAGTAACTTGGTTGCCGGCTCGATTTGCATAGCGCATATAAATGTAGAGGATGTCCTCGTCCAGCTCGATGCGCGGAATTTCATTAGGATCCAGCGCATCATTGAGCAGGTCGTGATCAAGCTTAAACTTAGCCGCCAGCGTCCGCAGCTCTTCTTCGGTGGGCGCCTCTACGTGGACCCACGCGCCAGTCCGAAACCGGGCGGCCTCCAGCAGCTTCTCTTCGCGCACATTGCGATAGAAGTAGGTAATCATGACGGGCATTCCTTATATTCAGATATATTAATAACATATTTACTCTAATATGTAAAATCTCTATCTGGAAAATGGCCAACGTTGCTATCGTAGCATAACAACTTTAAACTAGGGACTATGAACCACGCTGCTGCCAAAACGCTCCTCTACGACCTCGTCATCATTGGCGCGGGTCCAGCTGGGCTAGCAGCAGCCATGTATGCCGCGCGGGAAGGCATGAAAACAATTGTGCTCGAAAAGGCCGTTGTGGGCGGCATGGCCGGCATTACTGCGCAAATCAATAACTACCCCGGCTTTGATAAAGGTGTGGGCGGCCTAGAGCTGGCTGATCGTTTGCTGACCCACGCCAAGCGTTATGGGGCAATTGTTGCCACAGGCGCCACGGTTACCGGACTACGCCGCCAGGCTGAGGCAGTGGAGGTGATGACCACCACCGGTAATTACCGGGCCCGCACAGTTCTTATTACTACCGGCTCCACCTACAAGCACCTGGATGTGCCGGGAGAAGCCGAGTACATTGGCCGGGGCGTGCATTTTTGCGCCACCTGCGACGGGCCGCTGTATCGTGACCGCGATTTGGTAGTGGTAGGCGGCGGCAATTCAGCCATGCAGGAGACGTTGTTCTTGGCGAAATTCGCCCGGCACATCACGATGCTCGTGCGCGGACCCGAGCTGCGCGGCACAGCTGTCATTGCGCAAGAGCTTAGCCGGCTCAAGAATGTGACAATTCGCTACAGCACTGAAACCAAGCGCATCGAAGCGAGCGGGGGCCAGGTGACGGCTGTGCAGGGCTACGACAGCGTACGGCACAAATCGGTCCGCATTCCCGCCGACGGCATATTTGTATTTATTGGTCTTCTGGCCAACACTCAGGCCTTTGAGAACTCTCTTAAGCTCGATGCACGTAAGTTTGTTATAACTGACGGCAATTTTGCCACAAGTATGCCGGGCGTGTATGCCGCAGGCGATGTGCGCTCAGGTAGCACCTGGCAAATTGCCAGCGCCATCGGCGACGGCGTTAGTGCTACACTGGGCATTCGATCATTCTTGGCCCATGGACACCGTCACGCCCGCCAGGCCGAGCAGCTCAATCCCGCCCGAGCTCGATTGGTTCATCCCGACTTGCCGGAATCCCGGCCGAAGCTGCGCTCATCCACCAAGGTTATTCAGCCTGTCTCCGAGAAATAATTACAAAAAATACGGGCCCGCCTGCGCCAAGGGCACAGGCGGGCCATCTCTGGCTGCTACTGGCTAGCGCCGGCCAGTTCTAGGACAGCCGCCAGGGCGGATACGATCCGGAAGGGGTCGTCTTGCGAGTAGGCGAAGGAAGCCAAGCCCTCCACTACGCCACCACTGGCGCTTGTGATGGCTTGACCTTCAATCACGGCCGCCCTCAAACTGCCGAACTGCGCTATTGGCTCCTCCTGGCTCGCCGCATACGCCATGAGCTGAAACTCGTGTAGCGGCTGCCATGACTTTTGACCGTCCGGCTGGTCGTCGTTGGGGCGGTAGTCCTGCTGGAGGCGCAGCGCTACGCCCGCGACTGGTGGCTGGCCACCCAGACTGAGCACCTGGCCGGCCCGAGCCCGTAGCCCGGGGTCGCTCAAGCTAAAACGGTAGGTGGATAGCTTAGTGTAGCCCGGACCGCACGCCCGCTGAGTCAGCAGAGGCACCAAGGTGGTAGCCTCGAGCACGACCGTTAGCGTGGCGGCTAGCCCCAATACCGCTTCAGCCGCCTCCAGCAGCAAGCCATGATCTGCTTGATTCCAGTGCGAATGGTCGGCTCGAGTGAGCGCCCGTGGCGCCAGAAGCTGCTTAAGCTCGGGGTTTATCACTCGCCCAGATGACTGTGTTGCTGGCACCAGAGGTCGAAGACTGTAAGCATGGGGCTGGTCACTGGCTGACTGAGTCTGGTTTACAGCCTCCGCCAGCAGACTTAAGCCTACGTGTGCACAAGGCTGAAGTGATGGCCGAATCGTGTTGTAGAATTCCTGCCAGCCTCCTAGATTTTCTTGGGGTACCACTGGAGCCTCGAAGCCGCATACGACCGCATGAGTTCCAATCATGATTCCAGTTCTATAATATAGCTAGCTACTGGTCAATGGTTAGTGGAGAATTTCGCCTAAGCCGGGTATGATGACAATCATGAAAGCAATTACTCTTGTCCAAACCAACGATTCTATCGGCCATAAAGTGCTTGTGCGCGGTTGGGTGCAGACCATTCGCGATATGGGTAAAATTACCTTTATCGATTTGCGCGATCACACCGGCCTACTGCAAGTCGTTGTTCCGGGTGATTTGGAAATTCCAAAGCTAGGGCTTGAGTATGTGGTGGAAGTCGAGGGTGAAGTTCGTGAGCGGGGCGAAAGATTCCGCAATCCCAAGCTTGCTACCGGCAGTGTGGAGCTAGGCGCCACCAAGGTGACGGTACTCAATGAGTCTGCCGAGCTGCCATTTGAGGTCAAAAAAGACACGAGTAGCATTAACGAGGAGCTGCGGCTCAAGCACCGCTACCTGGACCTGCGCTCAGAGCGTATGGCAACGAATATGCGGCTACGCCACAAAGTCACTAGCTTTGCGCGTCGGTATCTGGAAGACGAAGGCTTTATCGAAGTCGAGACGCCCCTCCTCACCAAAGGTACGCCCGAAGGTGCGCGCGAGTTTCTCGTGCCATCACGCCTCCATGCCGAAGAGTTCTATGTGCTGCCGCAATCACCGCAGCAATTTAAGCAGCTCCTCATGGTGGGCGGCATTGGCCGCTACTACCAAATGGCTCACTGCCTGCGCGACGAAGACCAGCGCGGCGACCGCCAGCCCGAGTTCACCCAGCTCGACATGGAGCTGAGCTTCGTAGAGCAAGAGGATATTTTAGCTCTTAACGAAGCTATGATGATCAAGATAGTGAAGGAATTATTTCCCGACAAGCATCTAACTAAGACACCGTTCCCTCGGCTAACCTACGCCGAATCAATGGAAAAATATGGCTCTGATAAGCCAGATTTGCGCAAAGACAAGAACGACCCTAGCGAGTTAGCCTTTGTGTGGATCACAGATTTCCCAATGTTTGAGATTAACTCAGAAAGCAGCAAGGTCGATGCCGTGCACCATCCGTTTACGGCGCCCAAAGCCGAAGACGCAGCCAAGCTCAAAGCTAAGCCAATGGAAGTTCGCGCCGACGCCTATGACCTGGCACTCAACGGCTATGAAGTGGGTGGCGGCTCAATCCGTATTCACGATCGCGCGCTGCAATACGAGGTGTTCGAACTACTAGGCCTGGGCAAGACTGAGATCGAGGGCCGATTTGGCCACATGCTCGAAGCCTTTACCTATGGCGTGCCGCCTCATGGCGGGCTAGCCTACGGCTGGGATCGCCTGGTGATGCTGCTGGCCGGTGAGCCGAATATTCGCGAAGTAATGGCCTTTCCCAAGACGGGCGACGCCCGCGACCCACTTACTGGCGCCCCTGGAGCAGCCAACGAAGCGGCTTTGGCCGAGGCTCATATTAAAACCGTTCCGCCCAAGAAGCGGTCATAGCCATGAGCGCCATAGATATTTCCAGCGCATATTTACCGCGCGCCGAATTTGATGCCATCTATGGCCGGGTGCCGCGACTGACCGTGGAAGTTATTGTACGTAGCGATCAAGGCATTGTGCTGTCTAAGCGTGACATTGAGCCCTGTAAGGGCCAGTGGCATATTCCCGGCGGAACCGTTTATTTTGGCGAAACCCTGGAAGCGGCCGTGCGGCGAATAGCGCTCAGAGAGCTCGGCGTAGAAGTGGAGATAGAAAAGCTCTTGGGATACATTGAGTACCCTGAGATGCTCGCCGCGGGCTACAAAGGCTGGCCGGTGGGAATTACATTTGTAACCCAAATCAAGACAGGCAAGCTCAAGGGCAGCGACCAGGGCGAAGCGGTCGGTTTCTTTACGTCTGTTCCGCCTAACACACTCTCAGAACAAGCCGCATTTCTAAGATCAACTATCTTTAGCGCTACCGAATAAACAAGAAAAGGCCCGGTTGCGTGTATCGAAATGACACACGCAACCGGGTCCGAAGGCACCAGCGCGTCGCTAGGCGGATGTTTGGTCAGCCTTGGCGGCCGCGGTCCGAGAGGGACGCTTGATGTGGAACACCGCCAGCGCAGCCCCGAAGCCGACCAGCAGGATGGCGCCGGCGGTCAGTATCCAGGGCGAAGCGCTGCTTGCGTGGTCGCGGAAGCCGATCGTCAGGAAGTACCCGCCAAACAGCATGCCGGCCACGCATCTGAGCCTGGCCTTGAATCGACGCCTGGCATTGCCGGCGAAGTACAGCCCACCTCCGAGGACGAGCTGAGCAACGGCAATGACGGTCAAGAACTGAGACATGTTTAACCAGCTTTCAAGTCGAGAGGCGAGACTATCGCCGCGTCGTGCCACCTTTTTCGCGCTTCTGCCGCCGCTCGTGGCGATAAAGCGTTACCGCCCAGGCCGAGAGCCCGCCGCTGAAGAACGCGAACAGAACAGAGAGGACAACCGGCAGCGGCGCCATGTCGGTCTGCCAAGCCAAGAACGCACTCGAAGCTCCGGCAATGGCGTAGCAGATGGCCGCAATCAAAACTCGAGCGGTCAAGCTCCAGCGGCTGCGACCGGCGCCGAGCAAGAGGGCTACGCCGGCAAAGGCGAAGCCCGCGGAGATGAGGCACGGAATGACAATCAAAGGTTCACTCACAAGGCACCCTTTTTCAGTAAGACTGCTAGACAAACCCGACGGCAATGCGCTCATCGGGCAACGATCTCGCCCTATATATTGACATATTTATCATAATTACGCAAGTTGTAGCCCGCAAACACTTTTTGGTAGTGACATTCCGGCGTATATGTGTTATTATTTAACCAATAACGAATCTGCGCCCCGGCGTGTCACAAGCCGCGGCGTTTTAATATGGAACCGCTATGCCCGAGATCTTAACGACCAATAAAATCCGCAATGTCGCCATTATCGCTCACGTTGACCACGGCAAAACCACCCTGGTGGACGGCCTCTTAAAGCAATCCCACACCTTCCGCGAGAACCAAGCCGAGATGCAGCAAACCGCCATTCTTGATACCGGTGACCTGGAACGAGAGCGGGGAATTACCATTAGCGCCAAAACCATTGCGGTAAATCATGACGGCTACAAGATCAACATTATCGATACGCCCGGTCACGCCGACTTTTCTGGTGAAGTTGAGCGTACACTCAACATGGCCGACGGCTGCCTGCTCATCGTGGACGCCCAAGAAGGCCCCATGCCGCAGACTAAGTTTGTGCTAACCCGCGCTCTAGCACTCGGACTTAAGCCTGTCGTGGTCGTAAACAAGATCGACAAGCGAGACCAGCGGGCCAAAGAAGTCGTGGAAGAGGTCGAACACCTGTTCTTGGACTTGGCGGTGAGCGACGACCAGCTAGAATTTCCGGTGTACTACGCGATTGGCCGCGACGGTAAGTCGTGGGACCACCTCCCGACCGAGGCTGAAGTTGAAGCTGAGGCCGACCTATCACCAATCTTCAACGCCATCATTAATGATATTCCAGCCCCCAAGGTTGATGCCGAGGGACCGTTCCAGATGCTAGTAACCTCGCTGTCGTGGGATACCTACCAAGGCAAGTACGCCATCGGCCGGGTACAGCGCGGCAGCATCAAGGCCGGCCAGCAGTTGGCCTACATTGACCGCGATGGTGTAGTGTCGGCCGCCAAGAGCGACAAATTGTTTGTGGCTCAGGGGCTGGAGCGAACAGAAGTAACCGAGGCCGCGGCCGGCGACATCGTCTGGATCACGGGCGTAGCGGCAGCCGGCATTGGCGGCACCGTTGCGGCTCCCGAGGCGCCCGAAGCCCTACCAGTCATGGAGATTGAGGCGCCTACGCTGCAAATTCAGATTGGCCCCAACACCTCACCGTTCGCCGGCAAGGAAGGGAAGTCCACTACCAGTCGCCAGATTGGCGGCCGGCTGGAGCGTGAGCTGGAGACTAACGTAGGTTTACGGGTGCAAGATCGCGGCACTGACTTCCTCGTGAGTGGCCGCGGCGAGCTCCACTTATCAGTGCTTATTGAGACTCTCCGTCGTGAAGGCTTTGAACTTGAAGTCGGCCGACCCCAGGTTGTCACCAAAGAAGAAAACGGCAAGACCATGGAGCCAGTGGAAGAGCTGAGCGTGGAAGTGCCCGAGGAATACGCTGGCGCGGTTACGAGTGAGCTTGGCCGCCGTCGCGCCCAGATGGTAAATATGGAGCCCACCACCAAAGGCACGCAACGACTTGTCTTTAACCTGCCGACCCGGGCCTTGCTCGGTCTGCGCAACATCCTCCTGACGGCCACTAAAGGCACCGCTATCGTTAACAGCCTGCTTGTCGGTTACGAGCCCATGGGCGCCCCGCTTCAGCAGCTGCGCAATGGCGTGCTGATTTCGGCCGAAACCGGCGCCGCCACTACCTACAGCCTCAAGACCGTGGAAGAGCGCGGCATTGCCTATATCGGACCTGCCACCAAGGTCTATGAGGGCATGATTATCGGCCTCAACCGCCGGGGTGATGACATGGAAATCAACGTCACTAAGGAAAAGAAGCTCACCAACGTGCGGGCTTCTAGCACCGACATGACGACTCAGCTGACACCTTACACTGAGCTCACTCTTGAGGAAGCGCTCGACTTTATCGAAAACGACGAGCTGCTTGAAGTAACTCCAGAGAACCTGCGTATGCGTAAGCGCTATCTCACCCAAGTTGAGCGTAAGCGCCACCGCAACGGCTAATTTTTTCGCAAAAACTGTCCTTTCGTGATAAAACAAAACGAGCACGCATCTGCTGTGCTCGTTTTGTTTCGTGCTGTCCAAACTGTACAGGAGTACTCATGGCCTACTCGAACAAGTATGCCCTCGATGGTTTTAGTTCCATGACCGATGACGAGCTCATGGCCATTCCCGACGAGGAAATGGAAGATGAGGATCCGGCAATCTGTGTGGCCCTCGCGCGTGAGCGCACTAAACGTGGCTTGCCGCCGCGCTCGGCCGAGAGCTACACCGTCTAGAGGCATCAGCCTCCACCGCATACGCCTGCGACAATTCTGTCGCGGGCGTTCTCTTTGGACGCTAAGCCAGCAGCTTGGACAAGCGGCCCTTTAGGTCGGGTACACTCTTGTACGCCACCGCCTCCATGCCAACCGCCCGAGCCCCCTCACAGTAAGCCACCTGATCGTCAATAAAAACACACTCCTCGGGCAACATCCCCAGTCGAGTTGCTGCGACCTCGTAGGCTTTTGGCTCTGGCTTAATAGCGCCAATCTCATACGACAAGGCCGTTGCATCGAATAACGCCAGTTGGTCTTTGCCGAAGAGAACGGGGAGCTGATTGTCGGCAACGTTACTCAGAATCCCCAGCTTATATTTGGGCCTAAGTTCTTGCTCGATATATTCAAATAACGCCTTGTTGGCCACATTACGCTGAATTTCGTGATAAGCCTGATCTGCCGAGATATGCACCATATGTGCAACCCGAGCGATAAACATGTCGTAGCTTAAAATGCGGGTCTCTGCGCGATGAGCCAGCTCAGTAGCCTGGTCAAAAGCCGGCCCCTCATAGCCAAAATGATGATGCTTAAACGGTAGCCAGCCATCCGTGGTTAGGACGCCGAAACAATCAAAAATGATGGCCTTAATCATAAGCCTCATTATAACCGACTGTAGTGCTCACGGCTATTTCGAGATACAATGAGCCCATGTTCCGACGAATGCTGCTCGCCATTATGCTACTTTTCTTGCCCTTAGCCGCCCTGGCTGATGAGGCGGATCCAGCGGCCACGCCTGCGACGCAATCAGCTACTGGTAGTGAGGTGCAGGGCGGCCAAACGGGCACCGGATCGGCCGGCGGGTCCAATGCCGATGGTGGGTCACTCCAGCCGGCGACGGGCTCAACGCTTGGCGGTTCCGGCACAACTGACTCCACCGGCTTAGCCGCCCCCAGTTCAAACGTTTTACAGGCGCCAAGCACCGATACCGAGCAGCTCAAAGTTTTGCTAGGCAACGAGGCCGACGGCACGCCCAGTAATGCAGCCGATGAGCAAGCCGCCAGCAACGAGACGCTGGTGGATATCGCCGCGGCGGTGTTCCTGATGCTAGCAGCAGGTGTCATAGTATGGATTCGCCGACGGCAGCTGGCGGCAGCCCGCGCCCACTATGCCTCCATGTCCAACCGCTAGCCCTGCGGCCATAAAACGGTTATGCTAAAGCTACTATGAAAATTCGTCTGACACCGCCGGTATACGACCGCGACGAGCGCTACGAATCATCGTCTCGTAGCGTGCGCTGGGTGTGCTTGGCTCTGGTACTCATCACCTATCCCAGTGACCAGCGATATAGCCTTGCTGTCTTCACGCTCGTTTTAGCCATTGCGGTCTTTAACTGGCTGCGCTACAGCCACCAGCTCATGCGATTGCCATTATTCAGTTCGCGCGTCAATACCCTGGTCGTTGACTATGTTTTCGTCCTCGGCCTGGTATTCTTCTCCGGTGGGCTAGCCAGCCCGTACTATCCGCTGTTCTTCTTGCTGATTATTGCGACAATCGCCTCCTACGGCGTGGCTGGATTCGCTATGTCGCTCGCCGCCCAGGTGGTTTTAACGCCGTTGTTTCTCGTCGCCCGAAGCGCCGTCCTGCCAGCCGCACCAGAGTTTCAATTTATTATCAAGATCGTCTTTTTAATTGTTTTCAGCTTGGTGGCCGAGCAGTCAGTGCGCAGCCGGGACGAAGAAACACTCATTGAGGCCCGCTTTGCCCGCCGTATCGAAAACGAGCGCCAACGGTTGCTCGCACTTATCAACTCTCTTTCGAGTGCTGTACTCGCCATCGATGAAGAGGGCAAGGTGTACTTATACAATGCCGCCGCGCTCGAACTACTCAACACCAATCGCGACATTAGCGGGCAGCTCTTGAGCGATCTGCTTCCGCTCCACGACGGCAAGTACACCACGGTGGATATTTTTGACCTCATTCACGATCAAGAAGCCACCATAAATCGCCAAGATTTAGTGTATGTACCCAATGACGGCTCTGAAATGTCGCTTGATCTCACCATTTCGCCCGTCCACACCTTTAGCGCAGGAGCCGCTCGATGGGGTGGTTACATGGCGGTATTCCGTGATATTACCAAGCAAAAATCCCTTGATGAAGAGCGGGATGAGTTTATTTCGGTAACATCTCACGAGTTACGGACGCCACTGGCCATTACCGAGGCCAACCTGTCTACGGCCCTGCTGCCAGGTTTTGCCAAGATCGAGCCCAAGGCCTTAAATTTGCTCAATCAGGCTCATGAAAACGTCATTTTCTTAAGCCAGCTTATTCAAGATCTCACCACACTGTCTCGGGCCGAGCGAGGCAGCCTCAAGACCGAGAAAGCACTGGTTGATCTGGTAGAGGTGGTAAAGAATCTGGCTCGGGATTACCGCGCCCAGGCCAAGGCCAAGGGTATAGATTTTGAGCTCAAGGTAAATGAACACACTCATAAAGTCCTCACGAGTGAGTCGGAGCTACGGGAGATTATCCAGAACTTCCTCACTAACGCCATTAAATACACCCAAAAAGGAAGTGTTACGCTTAGCTTAGAACATCATCGCGACCAGGCCGTTATCAGCGTAAAGGATAGTGGAATCGGCATTTCGGCTGGCGATAAGGCCAAGATTTTTGCCAAATTTTACCGCTCCGAGGACTACCGCACCCGAGCCACCGGGGGCACCGGTCTGGGCCTGTATATCACCAAAAAACTGGCTGAGCACTTGGGTTTGATAATCGATTTTTCGTCGCGGCTCAATCATGGCTCCACTTTTACCCTCACCATCCCGTACCGAGTGGATGCAGGCGAAGCAGAGGCAGTAGCAAAGTCAGCCCAAGCGGCACGTTAACAAAACCTCCAATGGCCGTGCACTCCTCCTTAGAAAGATGCACAAATATTCTGGGGACGAGAAGGGGATAACAAGCACAGCCTCAAAACATAAGCGATTTGGAAAGCAGCTCAGATAATGCTTTAATACATTTAATGGTTTGCCCAAATTGTAAATCAACCGATATTATCACCGTTCAAGATCAGCGGTTTTGTATTGCCTGTGGTCAGATTCTGCCGCTGGAGAAAAGTCCAGCGGCCCCTAAGACCGCCAAGGCTGTGCCGATTGTCGCGAGTACCGCTCCGGCCGCCAAACGACGTAAGCCAGGCCGCCCCAAGGCTAGCCGGCTGGACGCACCCAAGGACGAACCTGCCGCCTCCGGGATCGGAATGGCAAAGCCAACCGAAGTTACGGCGGCATCGACCGAAAAATCAGTGGAAATTAAAAAGTTTGCCTCGCCCGTGACCGCTGAGCCCGTTGTAGCCGTCAAGCCGGCCGAAGCCAGCAAGGCCACACCGTCAATGCTGCCGGTAGGCCCAGCAGTAGCTGGAGCCGCCGCCCAGCGGTCGCGCGGACGGCAACTTAGCGATATCGCGCCCAAGAAACCGGGCGCTCCAAAATCGGACCTCAAAGCCGGCCAAGACTCCACAGCCACGCCCGCTGGGACTCCCGCTAAGCAGCAAGCCGATACGATCCACTTGGAGTACGGCGCGGTTGAGGCGGCCAGCCTCCAGGGTCGGTTCCGGCCGGCGGTATTTCATTGGTCGCTTATTCCGGCCGGGCTCCTAGCAATAGTAGCCGGCGCGATTACCTGGGTGCTGGTGGGCAACAAGGCCGCCCAGGCGTGGAGCATTACGCAGCAAGCCGGCTGGCCAGTCTGGGGCGAGCTCGGGCTTATCTGTGTGCTATTTTATCTCGCCCGCAGCGTCGGCGCGGCAGCCACCGTGTATGGCGCCGCCCGCCGCGCCGACCACCGGCCCACCCCGGCTTCTCATCAGCTGGCCGCTTCGGTCAATTCACTGGGCGCGCGCGTTGGCTTTGATGCCATTACGATGCTCTTGCAGCTCGTCGTGATTACCCTGGGGACCGCGGTCGTCATCATGGGTGGCGCGGTTTGGCCAATACCCGAAGCAGTTCAAATAACCGGCTTATTCCTGGTCTACCTCGTTTTGGGCTACCTATTGGCCGGTCTTAGCCTAACCCAGGGCTTAGGCCGGGTGGCGCTCACTCTGGGTGCGGTGTCGATATGGCGGGCGTTTGGCCTGGGCTGGAACTTCTTCCGGCATCACTTCGAACTGGTAGGCTTCCGATTCGTCAGCCTCCTCGTTGAGCTAGTGCTGAGCTTGCCACTCTTAGCCGCTACCGCCGCTCTCGTTATGTTCTTGCCATCACAGTGGCGTTGGCTAGCTCCGCTTGCCGCCGTAGCGCTAGCACTTGTGGGCGGCGTTTCGTATGGTGCCGGCACCGCTGTATGGTGGCAGGCGGTCTATCGAAGACTAGTGCACCATGGCCAGCCAGGTAGTGCCCTCAATCTCCTCACCGGCCGTAAGCCTGAGAAAACCCAACATGGCGCAGCAGCTAGCCTCGTCATCCTGGCTTTGCTTCTGGGAGCGCTGGCCACGGCTTGGCCTTGGCTGCCCTTGCCATAGCCGCATTAACCTTGACTTTTAGCCTCGTATCAGGCAATATTAGTACCAAAGCCGCAGGCTTTTTAAATTTGCGTTAAATTCGCAAAAACCTAAGGACACATACAGCGATGAAACCTTTGTTCGATTATTTTGCCGCTTCCCGAGCGGAACTCGCTAAGGTCTCCTGGCCCACGCGCCGCCAGACCGCCAAGTTGACGCTGATCGTGATCGCGTTTTCGCTGGTGTTTGCCGCGATTTTAGGAATTCTCGACCTTGGTTTTTCAACGCTGCTACAAAAGGTAATTATTAAGGGATAAGTATGTCCGACGAACTAAAAAGCAAGCATCATTGGTACGTCATTCACACCTACTCGGGCTATGAAGACCGGGTGGCAGAAAATCTGCGCCAGCGCATTGAGACCATGCACATGGCAGATAAGATTTTCGACGTCATTGTTCCTAAAGAAAATCAAATTGAAATCAAGAACGGCCGCCGTCGCATCGTTGAGCGCCGTATCTTCCCGGGCTACGTCCTGGTGCAAATGGATGTCACCGAAGATTCATGGTTTGTGGTGCGCAACACCCCCAACGTCACCGGCTTCGTAGGCTCAGGCACTACGCCTACACCAATCGCCGAAGATGAGGTTCGCCACATCCAGAAGCGTATGGGCGTGGAAGAGCCCAAGTTCAAGATCGACTTTATGGCCGGCGAGGCTGTCAACATTACCGATGGCCCCTTCAAGGGCTTCGACGGCATGGTATCCGAGATTGACGAGAACAAGGGCAAGATCAAGGTCCTCGTGAACATGTTTGGTCGCGAAACCCCGGTTGAGCTTGATAGTTTGCAGGTCAAGAAGATCTAATTAAACACGTGGGAGGCTGATACAGCCGCTTGGACCACAAGGAGAATCATTATGGCAGAAGCCAAACCAGTTAAAGCAAATGTAAAGTTCCGCCTGGGCGCCGGCAAGGCAACCCCTGCGCCGCCCGTTGGTTCCATTCTGGGTGCGCAAGGTGTGAACATGATGGAATTCGTAAACGCCTTCAACGACCAAACTCGTGATCTGGGCGACCAGAACCTGAGTGTGCGCGTTCGAATTTTTGAAGACCGTACTTTTACCTTCACCTACAAGGGCGAGACCATGGCTAACCTCATTCGCAAGGCCGCCGGCGTCACTAAGGGCTCAGGCGTGCCAAACAAGACCAAGGTCGCCAAGCTAACCCGTGCTCAAGTGCGCGAACTAGCCGAGACCAAGATAAAGGACATGAACGCCAACACCATTGAAGCTGCCGAGTCCATCGTGGCCGGACAGGCTCGTTCGATGGGTATTGAGATCGCAGACTAACCTAATAGTGGGAGCTACCGCTTAAGACGGAGCGTTTGTACCACCGGAGAAAACATTATGGCCAAAGCCAAGCAGCCAGAAGAAATTATTGCCGAAGACGTCACCAAGGACGAGGTAGCCGAAGTGCAGGAAGAAACTCCTGAATTACTAGAGCCAAGTGAGGCGCCAGCCGAAGAGACTGACACCGAGAGCAAGGACGACAAGACCGCCAAGGCTGGTAAGCGCAGTGCTAAGGCTGTCCGCGAAGCCGAGGCCGAAGAAGCCCGCCAGGCCGCCAAAGAAGAGCGCGCCCAGGAAGATGCCGAGGCTGCGCCCAAAGCACCGAGCCGCACCTTGCCCAACCCGCTGCATCAGCACGGCAAGAAGTACCGCGAATCCGCCAAGCTCGTGGATCGCACCAAGCTTCACTCGCTCACCGAAGCACTTGAGCTAGCCGTTAAAACCGCTACTACCAAGTTTGACAGCTCAGTGGAAATCCACGTCAACCTCGGCGTAGATCCGCGCCAGGCCGACCAAATGGTCCGCGCCAGCGTGGTGTTGCCAGCCGGCACCGGCAAGACCATTCGCGTTGCTGTATTCGCCGACGGTAAGGCCGCTGAGGATGCTAAGGCCGCTGGCGCCGACATTGTTGGCACCGATAAGCTCCTGGTCGACATCGAGAAGGGCAAGCTGGACTTCGACATGCTCGTAGCCACACCCGACAAGATGGCCACGCTTGGTAAAGTTGCCAAGGTATTAGGGCCGCGCGGCCTCATGCCCAACCCCAAGAGCGGCACCGTCACTCCCGACGCGGCCAAGGCCGTTACCGAAGCCAAGGCTGGTAAGGTTGAGTTCCGTATCGACAAGCAGGGCATCCTACACCAGGCTGTGGGCAAGGTAAGCTTTAAGACCGCCGATCTCCGCGCCAACGTTGATGCCTTCCTGAAGGCCGTACTCAAGGTTAAGCCAGCCGGCATTAAGGGCACCTACGTGAAAGCAATTGCCGTCACTACCTCCATGGGCCCTGGTATCAAAGTTGATGCCGCCGCCACTACGGCTGATCTGTCCGCCAAGAAATAAGCACGCTTAGCTTAAGCCCCGCGACCTTTCGCGCCAATTGCCGCCTTTTCGGGCGGTTTTTTGGTGCGCACACAAATATGCACAATAAGCCAGCCAATCTGTGAGTGTACCGCCCACCAGGGTCGGTAATTTTTGCGAAAAATTCGCGATTTTTAGTGAGTGTCTCCGGCTAGTGGGCCCATGCTAATTGCCGAACACACTTACGCATCTGCTATAATCGGCGCCAGGTGAGCACATCGACATTGATTGGAGTTGATGATGGCGATTCTCAGTGATCGGTCCATCAAACAGCAGATCGAGCTGGGGCGCGTCAGCATCGATCCTTACGAAGAGGTGCACGTGCAGCCAGCCAGTATTGACTTGCGGCTGGATAATGCCTTTCTGGTCCTCAACCCCCATAAGATTGCCGTGATCCGGCCGTTCGAAGAGCAGGACCTCATGCGGTTCCATCAGCTTGAGGAGGGTGAGTCGTTTTATTTGACGCCGGGTCAGTTTGTCTTGGGCGCAACGTTTGAATGCCTAACGCTGCCTGACAACATTGTTGGTCGGGTCGAAGGCAAAAGCTCCCTGGGTCGGCTCGGTCTTGAAGTACACTCTACGGCCGGCTTTATCGACCCGGGCTTTTCGGGCCATATCACACTTGAGCTTTCGAACAATTTTCCGCTGCCGATTGAGTTGATCTACGGCATGAAAATTGGTCAGATTGCATTTGAGTGGCTGGACCAGTCCGCAGAGCATCCTTATGGCTCTGGCGTACTGGGCTCCAAATACTTCAACCAGCGCGGACCCACTGCGTCGCGATATTTCAAGAACCCACGTCCGCAAATGTAAGGGGCAGAAATGACAAGCCAACCACTACTCGTCGTTCTGACGGGCATCAATGGCGCCGGCAAGGACACACTCGCGCCACTCGTGGCGGAGTGGCTGGATGGCCAGCAGGGATATCCCGCTCAGTTCATTTACGCTCCCAAGGTGACACCATCGAGCACCGCCTTCCGACAAGCGGTCCTCGATGGCAGGCCGCAGAGTCCACTCGCGGAGACGCTAGGTTACTACGCCCAGCATGCTGAGTCGGACCGCTACCTGGCGGAACTGCAACGCACCCGCCCGCAACACCTCGTCATCAATCGAGGACCCGAGACGACACTGGTGTACAACGCCATCGCCAACGAGCTCAAAGGGGATGCACTAAAGCTAGCCTACCTAGCCTACGACGTGATAGCGGCAGAGCTTCAGCCAACGATCACACTCTTGCTGAGTGTAGACCTACCAACCTCTCGGGCTCGCGCTGCGCTGCAAGCCGAAACCGACTACATCCAGGAGCGGGATGATGCCTACTATGAGAGGATGATCGCGGCCTACCGCGATTTGGCTGAAACGCGACCCAACTGGGAAACCGTTGACGCAAGAGCACCAGTTGCCGACACCCTTCAGCAGGTCAAGGCCTGCCTTCGAAAGTACCTCTAGCTCTCTCGCAAGGAAATCCCCTCATCCGGTTCTCGGATGAGGGGATTCTTATGCTTAAAAATAGTGAGCGGGCGGTTGTGTCACCTCCTGACATACGTGAGAAAGCTGTAGGAGTACTGGTCGCCGGACCCTTGGGCTGTGGCGCAGGCCGACTGAAACCTGAAGCCGCCCAGCCAGCCCTCGGGCATGACCGTGTCACCCTCAACCTCAGCTTGCACCTCGGTCAGGAATACGCGGTCAACCAGGGGTAATGCCTGCTCGTAGACCGACCGGCCACCGATGACGTAGACACATTCCTGACCTGCATAGGTCGCAATACTTTTACCGACCTCCATAGCTACTTCAACGGAACTAACGAAGATTACGCCCTCACAAGGCATGCACAAACGACTCGAGACCACAACCATGAAACGGCCAGGCAGTGGCCTTCCAAGCCGCCTAACTATTGAGTCGTAAGTCCGGCGCCCGCAGATAACCACGCCGCCAGTGGTCAGCGCCTTGAACTGCCGCAAGTCGCCGGGCAACTTCCATGGCAGGTCATTGCCGCGCCCGATAACGCCGTTCCGTGCTGCAGCCACCACGAGCCCAATTTGAACACTCATGGCTGCACCGGAATACCTAGCATTGACGGGTGCGGATCGTAATCCGAAAGCTCAAAATGCTCGGCCCGGAAGTCGTGGATATCCGTAACCGCCAGACCGACTTCGTTGAGCTGGACGGTGGGCAGTCGCCGCGGCTCCCGCCCCAACAGTTCTTCCACGTACTCGATCTGATCGACGTAGATATGGGCATCCGAGATGGTGTGATAGAACGTGGCCGGCTCGAGGCCGGTCAGGTGCCCCAACATCAGCATCAAGGCTGCGTACTGAACCATGTTGGACGGCACACCCACGGGTGTGTCGCCCGAGCGCTGGAACATATGCAAGTGCAGCCCTCCGTTTATGGCGCGTGCGTGAAGCCAACCATGACAGGGAGGCAGGGTGCATCGGGGCGTCTTGCCAACTCCGCGCGTCTGCCACTGCGGAATCCACGGGACGACCACGTGGGTACGCGCGTCCGGCAGGTCGTTGATTTGTTCAACCAAGTTCTTGAACTGGTCGAAGGGCGCCCCTTCGCCAGTGGGAAAGTCATGAAACGCCCCACCATATGAAGCTGGGCCGATATCGCCTACGGGCAGGCCATACCGGCGCGCAAGCTCAGGCGTAGCCCATGCCTTCCACCAGTTCACGCCAAACTCTTCAAACTCATCCAGCGTGGTCGCGCCATTGATGAAAGCACAAAGCTCACCAATCGGCTTGCGCCAGAACGACTTCAAGCTACGATCGGTGATCACCGGGAAACCATTTGCCAGCTTGAAACGCATGACCTGCTGCATAAGTACCAGGGTGTCCATGCCAGTGCGATTGGCCGCGCGCTCGCCATGCCGCAGAATGCCACGCAGGAGAGCTTGGTACTGCCCGTCCGGCGTGCGATCGTCGAAAGGAAGGTACTGCACAATAACACCTCACAATAAGAAAGTGGCCTGTGTTGGCCGTCATTTTATCAGCTCTCTCTCGAAAGTGCCATTTCCTCAAAAGACGCTATAATACTCATTAATGAACTACATCACTGAACTCACCGCTCACGAGCAGATCCGTCAGCGCGACACTCTCAACCTTATCGCCTCCGAAAACTACGCCTCGCCCAAGGTACTTGATGCGCTTGGCTCAGTGTGGAGTAACAAGTACGCCGAAGGCTACCCCGGCAAGCGCTACTACGCCGGCAATGAAAACGCCGATGAACTAGAAGCATTTGTGCAGGCTAAAGCCCTAGAAGTGTTTGATCCTACCGGTGAGTACGCCGTCAATGTGCAGGTACTGAGTGGCTCGCCCGCCAATGCCATGGTGTTTTTAGCTGCTCTTGAAGCTGGCGATACTGTAATGAGTCTAAATCTGGCCAGCGGCGGCCATCTGAGCCATTTGCATGCCACCTCCAGCTACCTTAAGTTTTTTAAGCTGGTTAACTATGACGTTAAAGCAATGGAGCAAGGCTTTGAGATAGACCTAGCCGACTATCAAGCTAAGCTTGAGCAGCACCAGCCAAAGCTCGTTATCATCGGTTTTTCGGCCTATCCTCGGGCTTATGAATTTGAGCCGCTCGTTAAGCTAGCCCACGAACATAGCGCACTTGTACTGGCAGATATCGCCCACATTGCCGGGCTCATAGCAGCAGGGGAGCATGATTCGCCGTTTAAGCTGGGAGTGGCCGGAGCTGACTTTATTACCACCACGACACACAAGACGTTCCGTGGACCGCGCGGCGCCATGATTTTCGCCAAAAAACCGTTAATAGACGTTATTAACAAAACCGTTTTTCCAGGCACGAGCGGCGGCCCTCATTTGCACCAGATTGCCGCCACCGGGCAAGCACTGCTGGAAATCCTTGGTGAAGACCATTATCCGGACGGCGTCGATTTTAAGGCCTACATCCAGAATGTCGTCGCCACATGCCACGCATTAGAGACGGGAATAGCAGCCGCCGGACTCGGCGTCGTTACCCCCACGCAGACGCATCTCACCCTCATTGAGCTGCCAAAAGAGAGCGATAGCCTCGAGATTCAGCGCCGGCTGGAACGCGTCGGCATCATCATCAACCGCAACCAGATTCCGTTTGACACCAAAACCGCCTGGCGGCCAAGCGGGCTGCGGCTTGGCACGGCAGCACTGGCCTCGCGAGGGCTCAATCCGCAGCAGGCCAAACAACTTGGTAATCTTATTGGTGAATTAATTCAAAATGAAGCCATTGAGGGCCGCACCAAGGTGTTCGTCAAGAATTTGGCCGCTCAACTCGGCTGGTGGTATTAAGACAAAACTGCGGCCCGGGAGCGTGATGCTCCCGGGCCTTGTCGGTTGTTAGCGGTCTTTGACCCAGTAGGCCCGTAGTCGCTGCCAAGGAGGTTCTTCGCCGTGGACCAGCGGCGGAGCGTAGCCCACGATCACAACCTCTTGGTCGGTAATGGCGTAAGACCACTCGGCGTCAGGTTCACCGAACGTCTTTTCGATTGTCACCACGTGAGTGGTCTTGGTGCCATCATCGTAGTTGATGAACAGACGTGTCAGTGGCTGCGGCTCAGTCAGCTCATTCAGCAGAATGTCGAGCTCATCGTCGTCGGCGAAGTGATTCTCGAACCCAAACCGATTCAGACGGCAGCCGCCGTAAATCTCCTCCTCCGAACCTTGCTTTCCAAAGCGATACTCTCGGCGCTCAAACGTGCCTTCGCCGATAAAGTCCCTGACCGCGCGCACGAAGTCATTGGCCGTGGCAGCCGTCAAAGGTCTCAGGACAACTACCGGCGCCTCATACGTGTCCATCGTGACAGCTCCTATCCTGAAGCTCTATCAGTGGTAAATGAACGTCAGCGCCAAGTCACCCATACTCACATCGGTGTCCGGGTCCGGCGCCATGCCGATGTTGCGAAACCACACTCCCGCTCTATCGGAGTAGTAATCGCCGTCATCGGCAAATACCCGGAAGGTGACTGTCTGCGACGCTATGACCAGATAGGTGGCCAGGCCCATTTCGTCGTCGACGGCCAGATAATCCAACCCGACACTCTCAACCGTGCCGGTACACCGCCGAAATGCCGGCGCCAGCGGCGGCTCATGCGGCATCCAGGTGGCCACAAACATTTGCGACCTTAGGTGAGAGTTCAACTCCATGGCCAGCTGCTGGTTATTGGCACCAAACAGCGATCGCCAGGAGCATTCAACGTAGCTAGTCACGTTTCGTCCTCCTCAAAGAGCCGCTTTTAGTCGTGCCCACAACGTGTATTGAGACGATTTGCAGGCCCTGCGCGTCTTCATACTGAAACCTGGCCATCTCACGGCGCTTACTGACGAGATAGCCGGCGCGCCCATCTAGTCTGAGCAGGGTTTCGGTGCCCTCGGCTCCGGCCGCCTGGATAAGGCCCGGCATGGACATCATGGGCGAAATCCAGATCACCCGCGTGACGGGCATTTGCACCGTCTGCGCCGAATCAAGCACAAGCCGTGGCTGCACCGAATCATCAAGATTGACACAAAGTGTGTCGATCAGCACGTGCTTACCCTGAAAAAGCTCATCAAGCTGCTTGGTTACCCCCTCACAAGAGGCAAGGGTTAGTGCTTTCATGCGCTGACTCATATCGCTCCTTGAAGCAGACTGGTTCGAGAAAGCTATGAACGTGGCTCACTATACCACGGCTTGACGCCAGGCTCAAAAATTGCTATTCTAACTACGTTCACCGAAGACAGTGGCTGTCTTGTAGCAAGACTTAATTTGCCACCGAGGCGATTCCAATACGGAATAAGCATCGAGCTGTCTCTTGGCGTGAACCCGAGAGATTTTTTAAATGTAAGAGAAAGGTAATGACATGGCCATTTCTCGCGAAGCGAAAGAGAAAGCCGTTGAGCAACTCACCGGCGAGCTTGGACGCATCAAATTGGCTGTCATGACCGACTACCGCGGCCTCTCCGTGCCGGAGATTGAGGAGCTGCGCGCTAACCTGCGTAATGAAGGTATCACGTACCGCGTGACCAAAAATACGCTCTTGCGCATTGCTGCCAAGAACAATCCTGGTATGGCAGAGATCGAGCCTACGTCCTTCACCGGCCCCATGGCCCTGGCATTAGGTTTTGATGACGAAGTAGCTCCGGCTCGCGTTATCTTCCAGTACGCCAAGGAGCACAAGGCCCTAGAGATCGTCGGTGCGATCACCAGTGAAGGCCAGGTCCTCAGCGCCGCTGAGGTTAAGGCTCTGGCGACTCTACCCACGCGCGACCAGCTTATTGGTCAGCTTGTTGGCACGATTGCCGCGCCGCTTACCGGTTTTGTCGGTGTCATGGCGGGTAATGTCCGCTCAATTATTAACCTGCTAAACGCGCTTTCTGAAGCGAAAGCCTAAAGGAGAATCCCACAATGGCAGAAGAAGTTAAGGATCAGGTCGAAGAGACCGTTGAAATCCCCAAGAAGTTCAAGGGTCTCGTTGAAGAGATCGACAAGCTGAGCGTGCTCGAACTGAGCGAGCTCGTTAAGGTTCTCGAGAAGCACTATGGTGTTTCAGCCGCCGCCCCTATGGCAATGGCTGCTGCTCCTGCCGCTGGCGAAGCCGCTGAGGCCGCCGAAGAGAAGTCCAGCTTTACCGTTGTTCTGGCTGCTGCCGGCGACCAGAAGATCAACGTCATTAAGGCTGTACGCGAGATCACTGGTCTCGGCCTGGCTGAGTCCAAGGGCCTCGTTGACGGCGCTCCCAAGCCCGTTAAGGAAAACGTACCTAAGGCTGAGGCCGACGAAGCTAAAGCTGCCCTCGAGGCCGCTGGCGCCACCGTCGAGCTGCAGTAGTTTAACCTCAAGTTAAGCCCAAAAATGAGCCCTCCGGGGCTCTTTTTGGTGTACCCAGACTTATACCCGAGGCTTCGCCTTATGCCCCTCAGACAGAATCAGAACGGGTAACTCGTCCTCGAACTCCGCATCTAGCAAGGATTACCGCTGATTCTGCTTCGAAGCACAAGTCTCCGCTCTTCTTTGTTTTTAGCTAAGGAAAGCGATAGCTGGGCCTGGTGATGTGCGACACTCAAGGCCGCTTCTTGAGCTCGTTTCCCCAGATAGAGACGTTTGCAATTATTCACTAAATGTGTTAGTATATATAGCGCTGCATCTAATGCGGTGGACCACCCAAAACTTCCGTTCTAGCCATCCGAGTCCTGGAGGACCCATGGAAAACCACGCGTTCGTGGAGCACTTCGTCGGCAGCGCCCTCCCGAAGCAGCCGGCGAGCACCCAGACCATCGAGAACCGTCTCACACGCGTCTGCAGGGATCTGAGCGCCACCGTCTCGGGGCAGCTCTGCTACCGCAACAGCGTGGAAGGCATCCTGTTGTTCGTGGCCGCCAGCATCGCCTCGAGCAGCTTCGAGCTCGAGATCGTGCCAACCCGCCAGCTGACCGCCCACCAGGACGGCGAGTACCGCGAAGGCACCGTCTCTGTGGCAGCCGGGGAGCCGTTCTGGCTCAACAAGCACTACACCGAGCTGTGCATCCGAGTGCGGTTTACCGGGGAGTACCTCGAGCCGACCGTAACCCGTGCGCGCGACTTCGTCTCCAACCTGGCCAATGCCCTCTCCGAGGAACTCTGGCCGGTGGACTACAAGTCCGACAGTGAAGTCGCCCGGCGCCTCGGCTAGCGGAAGCCCGCCACATCGCGTGGCCCGGCCCGCCTACAACGACATCCTTCGTGCACCACGCACGAACAATCGTTGTAGGCGGGCCTTTCGCATGCAAAAGCGCCGCTCCCGCTAAAGAGCAGGAACGGCGTTAAGCGGCAAAACTACGGATGAATCCGCACATAGGGAAGCCGGACGAGCGCTTCTCGCAGCTCTTTTGGCTTGTCGCAAACGCAGGTCACCAGGTGCTCCTTGGGAAGCTGGTCCGGATCGCTTTGGTGAATTTCGTAGCCGCCCAAGAGCCCCACTAGTACATCGTCGAAAACAAGCTGGCTGTCTTTGAGTCTCAAAAGCAGTGGGGAAAGGTCATCCGAGCTCATAGAGAAGGTCAAAACCGCCGAATTTGCCGTGGCTAGCTTCAGATACTCCTCGTCAGACTGATCTTTTGCGCGCTTCACCTGCAAGAAAACCTCAAACGTCACGAGCATGCGGCACCCCTATGGTAGTCAAGCTGCAATGAGGTTAAGAATACCATTAATTTGAATTTTTTCAACTCATAATTTTTGACTTTCTTGCGCTGGCGTAGTATGAATAAGATCAGTCGAGGTTATACCAAAACCAAAGGATTTGTTGTGGCAGAAATTACAGACAAGCAACTAAAAACGCTTAAGAAACTCATCGAAACCGCCGAGACCAATTTGGCGGGAGCTAAGGAATTATTAACGAGCCTCGTTGGTTCGGATGAAACCGTGGCGCCCTCAGCCGTGGCGAACAAGTCCACGGGCGCCGAGGCGGGCAAAATCATCGAGGGCGCATTTGACGGCCAACACATGATTGGCCCCGATGGTAAGAGCTACCCCGTGCCGGCCAACTACGCCTCAAAGAGCAAGCTTGTCCAGGGCGATCAGCTCAAGCTTATTATTGGCGATGACGGCGGCTTTATTTACAAGCAAATCGGACCCGTAGAGCGCAAGAAGCTCATTGGCACGCTTAACCTCAAGGACGGCGCCTATTTCGTGGAAGCTCGCGGCACCGAATACCATGTCTTATTTGCCAGCGTAACTTACTTTAAAGCCCAACCCGGCGATCAAGTCACCATGGTTATCCCCGAGGAAGGCCAAGCTGATTGGGCGGCTATTGAAGCCGTCATTGGCTAATGGCACTCTATTTTATTACCGGTAACGCGGGGAAATTCCGCGAAATTCAGGCGCTGGTGCCAGATATTCAACAGCTCGATTTGGACCTGGATGAGATCCAAAGCCTGGACCCCCAAGCCGTCATCGCCCACAAACTTGAACAGGCCGCCAAAATACACCCTGGTGAGCTTATCGTAGAAGACGGTTCGGTTGTGTTTGAATGCCTAGACAGCCTACCAGGCCCTTTCATTAAGTGGTTTGAGAAATCGCTCGGGCTTAACGGTATAGCTGAACTCGTACTGGGGCATGACAATCATCATGCCACCGCCAGTGTTATTATTGGCCACCGCAATGAGACCGGCGAAAATCACTTCTTTAAAGGTGAGGTTGCAGGCACTATTGTGATGCCGCGCGGAGATAACGGCTTCGGCTGGGATCCAATTTTTGTGCCCGACGGTCACACTCAAACCTTTGCGGAGATGAACAATGAGGCCAAAAACTCTCTAAGTATGCGGCACATTGCAGCCACAAAGCTCCAAGCATTTATAAAAAGTACTAATTAAAAAAAGCTCCGACTTCGTTATTATGCGAGCGGTCAGTGGTTAGCCCTTCGATGAAAGAGGCGGTAGTGTACGACACGCATATGGCCGATCTCAGCGGCATGAGTCTGAGCGAACTACGTCATTCAACCGACCCGGCGCTCCTCAGGAGCGCCGGGCGCTTGAACGCTCAAGCCACTCGCGACGGCCTGAGCATTCTCCAAAACCAGCCTTCCACACCCGATGGCGAGCTCATTCGCTGCGATGGCCAGTCTCAACTCAAGCCGGATACCTGCGGCCCGGCCTGCTAAAACAGGAGGCCTGCAAATCGCCGATGGCCGGTCGTCTTTTGAGATGACCGGCCACTACCTATGCTTATCCACTATCGGATTAGGACGTCCTCGGATATAATGAAAGCAACGAGTAAGGGTGGGTATAGGTGGCCGAGCAGGCGTTGTATCGCAAATATCGGAGCAGTAACTTCAGCGAAGTTATTGGCCAAGAACACGTGGTTAAGACCTTAACAACGGCTATTTCAAGTGGTCGGTTGAGTCACGCCTATTTGTTTACTGGCCCCCGCGGCACCGGCAAAACCACCGTAGCCCGGCTCTTAGCCCGTGCCCTCAACTGTACGGCCGAGCAAAAGCCTTGCAATGAATGCGACCTCTGCAAAGCCGCGCTCAATGCTTCCTTGGATATAATTGAAATTGACGCTGCCTCAAACCGGTCGATTGATGCCATACGAGAACTGCGCGAGAAGGTTGGCTTAGCCCCGGCAGCCGGAAAGTACAAGGTCTACATCATCGATGAGGTTCACATGCTCACGACCGAAGCCTTTAATGCTCTGCTTAAAACGCTTGAGGAGCCGCCGTCTCACGCAGTCTTTATTCTGGCCACCACCGAAGCCCATAAGCTACCAGAGACGATTGTGTCACGCACCCAGCGGTTTACTTTCAAGCCTCACACCGAAGCCAACATGATAGCCCACCTGGGCAAGATTGCTCGTGACGAAGGCATAGAAGTAGAGGCGGAAGCGCTGGAGATGATCGCCGTGGCCGCCAGGGGCGGTTTTCGTGACGCCATCAGCATGCTCGACCAGGTGGCTTCCAGCGGCGACAAGCCAGTTACGGGCCAAACAGTCCGCTCGCTGTTGGGACTAAGCGATAATGAGGCTATCAGCGCCATCAGCCGCGCATTGGCCGAGCGCAACGCCAAGGACGCCATCACCGGGCTCACCACGCTCCTAGATCAGGGCGCCCAACCCGGCCAAGTAGCCGTTCAGCTGGTTGCCCAGTGGCGCGAGATTTTATTCGTGTCCGTGGGGTCAGGCGCCACCGACGATGGAACCGTGCGCGAGCTAAGCACCCAGTTAGCGCCCACTCAGATCGGCCTCATCCTAGAAGGGCTCCTAGACGTAACCCGCTCACACTGGCCCCGGGAGGCTCTAGAGGTGGCCCTTGTAAGACTAGCCGCCCAGGATGTCGCGCCCACGGCATCCGCATCGTCTCGCACTGCCGCCACTACAAGCGCCAAGCCGCCCGCCAAAACCGCCTCGATGGCTCCGGTACCAAAGACCGAGCCTACTGCTAAGACTGAGACCGCGGCCATCACCGACGAGCTCTGGCCCAAAGTTCTCGTACTGCTGCGTCAAAAAAACAATTCACTCTACGCCCTCCTCCAAATGTACCCAATTGCTTTTAGCGATGATGGCATTACAATCCGGTCCCGCTTTAACTTCCACCGTGATTTGTTTATGAAGGCTACCAACCGCCGGTTTATTGAAGAGGCCGTGCAAAAAGTCTACGGCCGGGCCATCCCTGTCACAGCTATTACCGATGGTTCGGCCCAGAAGCCTGCCGCCAAGCCGGATCCAGCCGCCGAACTCGTATCTTCAGCCTTGGAAATTTTGGGCGGCGAGGTAGTAGACTAGTGGCCAACACCAAGAATGAGCGTCAGAATAATCGTAAAACTGAGCGACTGAGCAACAATATATCAATGGAAACAGCGGTGGGTGTAGCCGGCAAGATGCCGCCGCAAAACGTGGAAGCCGAAACCAGTTTGCTCGGCTCGCTACTCATCGACAAGGAAGCTATTATCCGCATTGCCGATATCGTCACGCCCGAGGACTTCTACGACGACCGAAACGCGATCATGTTTAGCGCCATTCTCGACCTCTACGAAAAACGGCAGCCCCTGGATCTTGTAACGCTCACCAATAAACTCCGCGAGGTGGATGAGCTTGAACACATTGGCGGTTCGGCGGTAGTGGCCGAGCTAACATCAGTGGTGCCAACCGCAGCCCACGTGGTGGAATACGCCAAGATCGTCGCTCACAAGGCTACCCTGCGGCGTCTCATTGTGGCAGCCGGCAGCATCACCAACTTTGGCTACGACGAAAACGCACCGCTTGATCAGTTACTTGATAAAGCCGAGCAAACCATCTTTGAAGTCTCGCAGAAAAACCTTAAGCAGAACTTTATTCCCATCCGCACGGTGCTCGATGAGTCATTCGAGCGCCTTAACGAGCTCCACTCCAATGCTGACAAGCTGCGCGGCATCCCAACCGGCTTCCGCGACCTCGACAAGATGCTAGCTGGCCTCCAAAACTCCGATTTGTTTATCCTGGCCGCGCGTCCTTCCATGGGCAAGACCACGCTGGTTATGAATATTGCGCACCACGTTGCCACTCGCGAGGGTATTCCCGTAGGCTTCTTCTCGCTGGAGGTCTCCAAGGAACAGCTCATCGACCAGCTACTCGCCATTGAGAGCGGGGTAGAGGCTGAGAAGCTTCGTACTGGCAACCTCGACGACAATGACTTCCCGCGTATTGCAGAGGCCATGGCGCAGCTCTCTGAGGCGCCCATTTACATTGACGACTCAGCCATGACGAATGTTATGGAGATGCGCACCAAGGCGCGACGACTACAAGCAGAGCATGGACTCGGCTTGGTTATCATCGACTACCTGCAACTCATTTCCGGCGGCGCCCGCAGTAGCGAGGGCCGTCAGCAAGAAGTGTCGGAAATCTCGCGTGGCCTCAAGGGTCTGGCGCGTGAGCTCAACGTGCCCGTACTAGCACTATCACAGCTGTCACGCGCCGTAGAATCACGCACGCCGCCCACGCCACAGCTCTCCGACCTGCGAGACTCAGGCTCCATCGAGCAAGATGCCGATGTGGTGGCCTTTATTTATCGCCCGTGGTACTACGATAAAGAGGCCGACGAAAATATCACCGAGATTCTAGTCAAAAAACACCGTAACGGCCCCATTGGCGATGTGGAGCTCTACTTTGATGCTTCGCAGCGGCGCTTTACAGACCTTGATCGGTTCCACGGGTAGCTTCACCTTACTCTTCTCAAGCAGAATTAGAACGTCAGCCCTCCTGCCAGCCTACCCGTCACCTATACCGCTAATTCTCTTTCGAAGAGCAAGGCTGCGCCATGTCATGGATCATTTTGGTATACTGAGAGCCATGGACACTCAACGCCCGACCCCCGAGCAGCCCATTCCGGCCCACGCTACGAAGATCTTTACTGGCAAAATTTTTGATGTCTATCAATGGCCGCAACGACTCTTCAATGGCGAGACGGCCACATTTGAGCAGATCAAGCGTCCTGACTCGGTTAACGTATTGCCTATCACCCAGGAGGGCAAAATCATTCTCACAAGACAAGAACAGCCCGGCATGAAGCCATTCGTGGGCGCACTAGGCGGAAGAGTCGATCAAGGAGAAGAGCCGGAAGAAGCCGCCAAGCGTGAGTTGCTCGAAGAAGCCGGCATTGAGACCACTCAACTCGTGCTCTGGGACGCATTACAGATTACAGAAAAAGTAGACTGGGTTATCTGGACCTATATCGCCAAAGATTGTAAAAAAGTAAGTCAGCAAAATGTTGACGCAGGCGAGAAAATTGAACTTATCGAGGTAACATTTGACGAGTACCTCGATGTTGTAGCTGAAGACGACTATCGTGATACCGAGATTTCGCTCAAACTCTTAAAACTGGCGCGCCACCCGGAACAGCTCGCGGCTACAAAGAGTACGTGGCTAAGTTAGTCTCATAGCGGAGCCTGACTGCCTGAAAGCAAATCAGCGGTATAGGTGGTACTCCAGGAGGCAATACGGCGGCCCGTTCTGATTTGGCTTGAAGGTAGTCAGACGAAGCCATTCTCTGAAGTTGAGTTATTTACAGGCTCGCTTGAATTGGTTATGCTTACAAAGACAAGAGGGGCTTTATGCCAAGTGTGAGCAGCGCAAAAACGAAACGCAGGATTAAGCACGTTGGCAAATTTGGCATCGTCGGCATCTTGAACACCGTTCTTGATTTTGGCGTTTTCAACGTCCTCGGCAAGTACTTTGGCATGGCGGCCGTGCAGGCCAATATCATTTCTACGACGATTGCCATGATCTTTAGTTTCTTTATCAATCGCCAGCTCGTATTTAAGGGTGGCGAAAAGTCAGTTTGGCGGCATGCGGTAGCGTTTCTGGCAACTACAGCCATCGGGCTATACGTCATTCAAACCGGCGTGGTGTACATTCTGGCTCATGTCTGGCGAGAGCCTCTAGAGGCCATCACGCATCTCGTACGCGTCATGGGTATTCAAATATTCTCCGACGAATTCTATGTCCGCAACGGCGCCAAGGCAATCGGCACAGTGTTTAGCTTGGCATGGAATTATATAATGTATAAAAAGGTGGTTTTTCGGTAATGGTAAAAATTCGTCCTCCATTTACCTGGTTCGGTCGCTACACGGCATGGCTGAGTGGCGGTTCACTGCTCGTGGTCGCGGCCATGTTTCGACTCTGGCGGCTTGATACATTGCCGCCCGGGCTTTACACCGGCGAGGCCAAAATTGGCAGCGAAGCTCTCAGGCTGGCGCTCCATGGCCAACTGCCAGCGCTAACTTCTAGTAACGACTACTCGGCACTGTGGGTTTGGCTGCAAGCTTTGAGCGTTAAGCTTCTTGGACACACACCTCTAGCGCTGCGGCTTTGGCCGGCTATCCTGGGCATCGCCGCAGTCATGGTGACCTGGCTTTGGGCCAAGACGTGGTTCGGCGCTCGCATAGGCTGGCTGGCTGCCTTCCTGATGGCGGTAACGCCGTGGACCGTGACACTCAGCCGGAACGCTGAATCGACCGCCCTCATTATGCTCCTGGTGCCGCTCACGTTTTGGGTGGCCACCTGGACGTATCATCGCCAGAACCTCCTCTGGCACCTGCTCCTTGCCGCCACCCTGACGCTGGACTTACTAGCTGGGCCGTTAGGCTGGCTGCTCACGGCCACAACGATTGGCATTGGCACGGTTATGTTATTCCAGCGTCATGAGCTCTTTAAGTTTAACCGCGCCCGACTAGTGGGCCTCGGTGCGCTTGTTATTGGCCTGGGTCTAACAGCTTGGTCGTTTGCAACTTCGTTGGCAGCACTGGCCAAGCTTCCGGGCGCACTCGGTCTCGGCGCCAAAACCAGCTTTTTTGCGACCTTGCTCATGTTCAACCTTCACGGCGACGAGAACTTTCGACACAACTTTGGCGCCGAGCCATTGCTGAATGCGTTCGTCGGGCTGATGTTCGTAGCCGGCGTCCTCGTTACTATTTCACGGCTGGGCGAGCGCCGCTATCAAATATTGGGCATCGGGTTCGTAGCTTTACTGCTACCAGCCGCACTTAGCACAATAGGCGCACCCAACGCCGCTCGCGCAGTTGGCGCCATGCCGGTCATATTTGTACTAGCTGCCATCGGAATTTCCTACATGCTTGAGCTTTGGTATGCCACCTTCCCGATCAACTCGGCAGCCCGCACCACTGGACAATCAGTTATGCTATTGCTCCTCATATTGACGTTATTCCAAGGCTACGCTCAATATTTCCGAGCCTGGGCCAACTCGGCCGAAACCTATGCCGCCTATGACGAACCAGCCGTAGCTGCCGCCAAATACATTCGTGATGAGCAAAAACCCGCCAAGCCCCGGTTCTTCGTTGGCTCAGTCGACGAAATAGTCATTAGCCAATACCTTGACGACGGCACCAGCTTTACGACCCTCGAGCCAAAGGGCATCGCCGGACTACCGCTCCTCCAAAGCGGACGAGAGTTCATCATCACCGCCGGCACTCGCGATGAAGCGGTCAAGAACTTGAGTCTCAAATTCCCCGGAGGCAAGCTCAAACCTCATTTATCGCCCTTTAGCCAGAATGAAATTTATTACACCTACGAGGCCGCTCAATGAGCCGGAGCGACATAGATCTCAGCATTATTCTGCCTGCCTACATGGAGGCTGGCGGCATTGCTGACGCACTAGACCGCCTGGCCGCCTTCCTGAAGACGCGCAATTACGGCGCCGTGGAAGTACTTGTCGTCGTCGCTGACAGCCCCGACGGTACCGCCAAGATCGCAGAGCACAAGGCTAAGTTATTCCAACACTTCCGCGTAATACACGCAGGGCCGCGAGTCGGCAAAGGACGCGATGTTCGCCTTGGTATCTTTGAGGCTGTGGGGCGCTACCGCGTCTTCATGGACGCCGACCTGGCCACGCCGCTGGAGCACCTCGATGATGTAAAGCAGCTCATGGACGCCGGGG
>Ga0070666_10000121_pt1 | contig 54173 bp, 45 predicted proteins | sample KBSS23metaG_FD_64677 | JGI IMG/M metagenome (GOLD analysis project Ga0070666, IMG submission 64677) | Switchgrass rhizosphere microbial communities from Kellogg Biological Station, Michigan, USA - KBS S2-3 metaG | ecosystem: Host-associated > Plants > Roots > Rhizosphere > Soil ... | reverse complement strand
GCATCCGCCCGGTGCGCGCCAGGCGATGCGCCAGCGTCTCGCCCGTGAGCAGCTCCATCGTCAGGAACGTCACGGGTACCTCAGGGCCGTAGACGATGTCGAACGTCCGCGCCACGTTCGGATGCGTGACGCGGCGCGCGAGATTGACTTCGCGGAGGAAGCGCTCCATCGCGCGCGCGTCGCCCGCGACGTCGGGGCGGATCGTCTTGATCGCGACCCGCTCGCGCAGGACCTGGTCCTCCGCCTCGTAGACCTCTCCCATGCCGCCGCGGGCGATGAACCGGACGACACGGAAGCGGCCGGCGAGGACCTCGCCCTCGGAGAGGCTCGGGACGTGGCTTCCCGCCGCGCGCGGAGCGGTCGGCGGCGCGGAGACGCTCTTCGCGGGCGTCGGCGCGGTCTCCTGGGCGTCCTCGGGGGTCCCGTCAGTCATGGGCCGGGGGTCGGGACTCCTTCTGGCGCTCGAAGTCGATCTGCGCGGCGACCTTCGAGATCCGGTCGGCGAAGACGACGACGAGGTCGTCGCGGCGCGCGATCTGGAGCGCCCGGCGGACGGCCTCGGATTCGTTCTTGACCTCCTCGATCGCGTCCGCCCTCATCCCGTGGCGGACCAGGCCGTCGCGCAGCTTCCCGACGACTTCTCCGGCCGGGCGTCCCCGCAGGTCTTCGTCGTCGCGGAGGATCACGTGGTCGAAGTGCGGGGCCGCCTCCTTCGCGATCGCGTCGAAGTCCGCCTCGCGCCGGTCCCCGGGCGCGTTGAGGATCACGACCAGCCGGCCGCGTTTGATCGAGGCGAGGAACGGCGCCACGAGCGCCATGCCGTGCGCGTTGTGGCAGTAGTCGATCATCACCTTGAAGTCGCGGAACTCGTACACGTTCGCGCGCCCCGGCGCCTGGAACGGCGTCGGGTGGAACGTCGTCAGGCCGCCGCGAATGTCGTCCAGCTCGATGCCGGCGGCGAACGCGGCGAGGGAGGCCGCGAGCGCGTTGGAGATGTTGAAGCGGGCCTTGCCGTCGAAGGTGATCGGCACCTGGCGCGCGTGGACGAGCGGGATGCGCAGCGTCGCGCGGTAGAGGCACAGCGTGTCGTGGCGGTCCATGACCGCCGCGAGCCCTCCGGCCGCGACGTGCTCCTTGAGCCGGGAGTGGTGAGGATCCAGCGAGAAGTACGCGATCCTCGCCTTGACCCGCCCGGCGATCCAATCCGACATCGGGTCCTCGGCGTTCAGCACGGCGACGCCGTCCGGGAAGACGCGCTCGACGACGAGCGCCTTGAGCCGGGCGAGGTCCTCGAGGGTCTCGATGTCACGCAGCCCGAGGTGGTCCTCGGCGACGTTGGTGACGACCCCGACGTTGGCCCAGTCGTACCCGAGCCCGAAGCGCAGGAGTCCGCCGCGCGCCGTCTCGAGCGCCGCGAAGGTGACCGTCGGGTCGCGCAGGACCGCCTGCGCGGACGCCGGACCCGTGCAGTCGCCCTTCATGATCTGCTCGCTGCCGACGTAGACGCCCTCGGTCGTCGTGAGGCCGACGTGGTGGCCGGCATAGCGCGCGACGTGCGCCAGCAGCCGCGTCGTCGTGGTCTTGCCGTTCGTGCCCGTGATCGACACGATGGGAATTCGCGAGGGCGCGCCCGGCGGGTACAGCATGTCCATGACCGCGCCGGCCGCGTCGCGCGGCGTGCCCTCCGTCGGGTCGGTGTGCATCCGGAACCCCGGCGCCGCGTTGACCTCGACGATCCCGCCGCCGACGTCGCCGACGGGCTTCTCGACGGTGGGGGAGATGACGTCGATGCCGGCGATGTCGAGTCCGACGATCCGCGCGATGCGCTCCATCAGGTGGATGTTGGACGGGTGGACCGAGTCGGTGACGTCGCGCGAGATGCCGCCGGTCGAGAGGTTCGCGGTCGACTTCAGGTACACCGTCTCGCCCTCGTCCGGCACGGACTGCGGCGTCAGCCCGCGCCGCGAGAGGAGCGCGAGCGAGAGCTCGTCGATCTCGATCTTGGTCAGGATCTTCTCGTGCCCGATGCCGCGGCGAGGGTCCTCGTTGACCACGTCGACCAGCTCGTCGATCGTCCGCCGGCCGTCGCCGACGACGAAGGCCGGCACCCGCTGCGCGGCGCAGATGAACCGCCCGTTGATGACCAGGAAGCGGAAGTCGAAGCCCTCCAGGAAGTGCTCGACGATGACCTCGTCGCGGAACTTGACCGCGTCCTTGAACGCGAGGCGCAGCTCCGCCTCGCTGCGGATGTTGGTGAGGACGCCGCGTCCGTGCGACGCGTCGAGGGGCTTGACGACGACCGGCCACCCCAGCGCCTTCGCGGCGTCGACGGCCTCGTCCTCGTCGTCGACGACGGTCCCCTTCGGAACCGGGACGCCGTTGTCGCCCAGGAGCTTCTTCGTCAGGCTCTTGTCGCCGGCGATCTCGACGCCGAGCTGCCCGGTGGTCGAGGCGATCGTGGCCTGGATGCGCTTCTGGTGGACGCCGGTCCCGAGCATGACGAGGGAGCGGTCGTTCAGGCGCAGGTGCGGAATCCCGCGCGTGGTCGCCGCGGCCACGATCGAGCGCGTGGACGGACCCAGCGCCCAGCGGTCGCGCGTCTTCTTGAGCCTCTCGATCGAGGACGGCAGGTCGAGGTCCACGTCCAGCCCGGCGCAATGCTCGACGACGTCGAGCGCGAGCTTCCCGGCGCGGATTCCCGCCCGCTCCTCCTCCATCTCGTACACGAGGTTGTAGACGCCGGGCGTCTTCGTCTCGCGCGTCCGGCCGAAGGTGACCGAGATGCCGACCTCCTGCTGAATCTCGATCGCGACGTGCTCGGCGACGTGCCCGAGCCAGGTCCCCTCGCGCAGCCGCTTGAGGAATCCGCCGCGCTCGCCCTCGGAGCAGTGGTGCTCCTCCAGCCCCGGCAGGAGCTTCACGAGCTCGTCCGCGAAGCCGGGAATGTCGATGGACGGACGGTCGCGGAACGGGCCGAGGTCGATGCGCATCCACACGCACGGGCGATAGGACCAGTAGTTCGGCCCGTTCAGGACGAGCGTCTCGAGGAGGCGGATGCCCTCGGCCATTTGGCGAAAACCTATCAGTTATGAGTCGTTAGTCATTAGTCGTTAGCCGGCTAAGAACTAACGACTAACAACCAAGAACCAACAACTCGGAGTCAGTTCGCCGCGATCGGCCGGCGCTTCTCGACGTCGAAGCGGTCTCCCGCGGTCAGGACGTGGAGGAGCGCGCCCTGGAGGCTGAAGGTCGCCGCCGGGTCCGTCTCGGACAAGCCGTGCGCCACGGCTTTGCTGCCGTCGACGACGAAGACCTGCCCGGAGCCGATGACCTCGATCTCGCCGGAGCCGTAATAGACGATCGCCGTGTCCTCGTCGATGCCCACGCCGAGCTTGGTCGGCTCGATCGCGACGGCGGTCAGGAGCCTTCCGAGGCGCTTCCGCTGCGAGAAGTGCTGGTCGATGATGAGGCGGGTGATGACGCCCAGACCCGGCGCGAGATCCACGGCGTCGCGCCGCAGCCGCAGGCCTCCCTCGCCGCCCACGATCATGGTCGCCGAGAACGCGGAGGCGCCGGCCGAGGTCCCGGCGAGCGCCCCGCCGGCGACGAGGTTCTTCTGGATCGCGGTGAGCGCCGGGGTGTCGGCGAGGATCGCGACGAGGCGGGACTGGTCGCCGCCCGTCATGAAGATGCCGGTCGCCTCGTCGATCGCCGCGAGGTGCTCCGGGCGCTCCGCGTCCTCGCGCGAAATGATCGGCAGGGGAGTCGCGGCGCCGGCGCCGATCTGCGTGAAGACCTGGCTGTAGAAGTTGGCCCGCTCGGCCGGGATCGCGGAGGCGGTCGGCAGGATCGCGATGCGCGCATCGGCCCCGCCCGCCTCGGCCACGAAGCGTTCCAGGATGTCCGGCTTGTCGAATTTTTCTTCGCCGCCCCCGACGGCCACGATGGAGCCGTGGGGGCGCTTGGGCTTGCCGCGGACGTTGCTCATCCTCGGGACGACAGAGTACGCAGGTCGCGTGCCAGCGTCAACCTGCCCGCCGCTTTCGCTTAAACTCTCGCCCGCGTGAAGTCCAAACGCCCGGCCTGGCTCTCGTCGACGGCGCTCATCTTCTATGCGCTGATCGGCGGCGTCGTCGCCGGCTGGATCTTCCCGGCCGAGACGCATCCGGCCGCGTACGAGACCTTCCGCTTCCTCTCGAGGGCGTTCATCAGCCTCATCAAGATGCTGATCGTGCCGCTGATCTTCTCGACGATCGTCGTCGGGATCGGAAAGACCGGCGACGTCAAGGCGGTCGGACGGATGGGCGTCAAGGCGCTCGTCTACTTCGAGATCGCGACCACGGCCGCGCTCGCGCTCGGCCTGACGATCGCGCACGTCGTGCAGCCGGGGAAGGGCCTGACGCTGCCGCCCTCCGGCGAGACGCTCGTGAAGCCCAAGACCCTGGTCGAGACGCTCCTGCACCTCTTCCCGTCGAACGTCGTCGACGCCATGGCCAAGCAGGACATTCTCCAGGTGGTCGTCTTCGCGACGCTCGTCGGGGTCGCGGCCGCGCACGTCCAGCAGAAGTCGCAACCGTTCCTGCGCGTGATGGACTCGGTCGTGGCGGTCATGTTCAAGCTGACCGACTACGTCATGTCGCTGACGCCGCTCGGGGTCTTCGGCGCCATGGCGGGATCGGTCTCGCACCACGGCATGGCGGTGCTCGCGTCGTACGCGAAGCTCGTCGCCTCGCTGTACGGCGCGCTCGTCCTCTTCCTCCTGCTCGTCCTGATCCCGGCGCTCCTGATCGTGCGCGCGAACGTCCCGCTCTTCTTCCGCAAGATCCGCGAGCCGTTCCTGCTCGCCTTCTCGACGGCGTCCTCGGAGGCGGCGCTGCCCCGGGCGCTCGAGAAGATGGTGGAGTACGGCGTGCCGGAGTCGGTGGCCGGCTTCGTGATCCCGGCCGGCTATTCCTTCAATCTGGACGGCTCGACGCTCTACATCTCGCTCGCCTCGCTGACGATCGCGCAGGCTGCGGGAATCCAGCTTCCGCTCTCGACCGAGCTCCTGATGATGCTGACCTTCCTCATGACGTCGAAGGGCGTCGCCGGCGTGCCGCGCGCGTCTCTCGTCGTGATCGCCGCGGGCTGCGCGTCGTTCGGTCTGCCCGGCGAGGCGGGCGTCGCGATGATCCTGGCGGTCGACGAGCTGATGGACATGGCCCGCACGTCCATCAACGTCATGGGCAACTGCGTCGCGTCGGTCGTCGTCGCGCGCTGGGAGAAGGTGCTGGGCCCTCCGCTCGAGGTCGCAAACGAGGACTCTCCCGGCGCCGAGATCGCCGCGAAGGCCGCGCCGTAGAGGGACGCGCTCGGGAGAGCGCCACGACGCTCTACAGCGGCAGGATCGCCAGGGCCGCGTTGACCTTCTCGAGGTCGAAGCGCTCGGGATCGAACGCGCGCTGCCAGTCCTTCGAGCGCTTGTCCTTGCCGGAGTCGGGCTGGCCGTAGGGATCGCGCGCGGCGAGGATCCAGTCGACGTACTCGTCCGGCCCGGACGACTCCTCGGGCGGGCAGGCGCGCTCGCCGGCGACGCAGGCCGGGCGCTGGTTGTTGAGCGTGCCCGGGTCGACCCGCTCGATCCACAACTCGTGGACCCAGCGCGAGTTCTCGCCGTAGTCGTAATAGAGGGTGCCGATGCGCGCGTTGATCAGGTCCTGCACGGTCACCCACCGGGAGTCCTTCATGCCGTCGTGGACGGTCGCCGGCATGCCGATCAGCGTGTCGCCGACGCGGAAGCGATGCGGCTGAACGTCCTTCCAGCCCATCGTCGACTGCAGCACGGAGTGGAGGCGCCGCAGCGTCAGGTTGACCGGGATCGTGACCCTCCGCCAGATCGGCGGGACGATTTCGATCAGGGCGACCTTGAGGCGCGCGACCTCGGCGGGTGTTCCGGTGCGAGGCCCGGGGTAGGAGCTTCCGGTGGCGCGGTCCTGCTTGGGAATGAGCATCAGAGAGATCGAGTGTATTCGGTCGGATCCCTTCTCCAGACTACCACGCCGCAGAAACGTTCGCCCTCGGGACAGACGGGCCGGACCTCGGCGAGGTGACGGAGCGTACAGGGAGGCAGCAGCCAGGGTCCGATCCGCGGGTTGATTTCCCGGATCTGCAGGGCCTCATCGAGCGAGGCCCGCCAGATCTCCTCCTGCGCGTTGTAGCAGAGACGCATCGCGAACTTGTGGTGCAGGTTGAGGAGGTCCGCCGACTCCGTGAAGCGGATCGCGACGGCGTTGGGCAGGAGGTAGGCCGCAAACTCGTCGGAGACGCCCCGCTCCCGCAGGAGGTTGATCGCGCTCCAGGTCTCCTCCATGGTCTCGCGGTAGAGCGCGTCGGCCTCCGGGACGTCGGCCACGAGCATCGGGACCACGTAGTCGGGCTCCTCTGAGAGGTAGGCCGGCAGGGCGGGGCGCGAGGCCGGGGTCATCCGGTGGCGCTGGTCCTGGCTGTCGGCCGTGTGGGAGAGCTTCTTGCGGAACGTGTACGACGGGTGGAACAGCGCGCGCGAGAGCTTGTCGTGCGTCGTCAGGGTCAGCGTCTCGCCGAGGATCCGGTTGCGCGACGGGTCCAGGACCATGCGGATCGCGTCGTCGTCGGAGAGCGCGCCGCGCGAGACGCCCAGGATCTCGCGCACGGCGGAGGCGAGGACCTGTTCGTTGTTGGCCTTCCAGTCGACGAGGCGCGAGACGCGGCCCGCGAGCTCGCGGTCGAACTCCTCCCGGAACGCGCGCGCGGCCGGGCGGACGCGGGGGAGCGACGCGAACGCGGCGTACTCCGGCGTCTCCTCGAGCGGCAGCGGGTCCTGCAGCACGGTTGCGTACAGGGGATCGTGGCGCAGGACCTCGGCGACCATCTGTCCGACGACCTCGCGCTGCTCGGCCGGCGCGTCCATCGACTCGCAGAGCCGCCAGTAGCGGAAGAGCGTCACGCCGGAGATCGTGTGGTACAGGTACGAGAACGTCGCCACCGGGAGCGCGTAGCGCGCGATCTCCTGCGCACGCTTCTGGATCGATCCGGCGAAGCGCGTGCGGCCGTCTCCGCGCAGGCGGCCGGGAAAAAGCCCGAAGTAGCGCTCGGCCGCCAGCGGCGTCAGGAGCTCGGTCAGCCGCGCGTACGCGTCCTGCTGCCGCCGCGCCGTGCGTTCGTAGACCTCCCGCTCGGCGGGCGGCATCGGGGGCACCGCGAAGTTCCCCTTCTTGACCTCGACGTAGCGCTGCGAGACCTGCTCGGAGTTGTAGAAGGGGTGGGAGTGCAGGAAGGTCCAGAGGAACTGGCGCGACACGTTCTCGAGCGAGAACTGGAAGTGGGCGTGCTGGAACGTCGTGTGGTGGCCGGCCTCGTAGATCGACTTCGCGATCGCGTCGCGGCGATCCGGTTTCGCGGAGGCCTGGTCCTCGGTGACGATGCCCTTCGCGGAGTAGCAGGTGCGCGCCGTCGCGACGACGTTCTCGTAGGGCCGGTCGAACGCGTGGATGAGGCGGACCCTCGGCGCCGGCGAGGAGAACGCGAAGGACGAGGCGTGGGCGTGAGGAAGGCTCGACACGGAAGGATTATAAGTCGGTGGTCGGTGATCCGTAGTCGGGAGCCGGATCTCCTTGGCCGAGTCTGACTACCGACTACCGACTACCGCCAACCGCCAACCGACTCCAAACTCGCGATCAGCCCCAGCGCGGCTGGTCGTCCGGGTTGATCCCCAGCGCCGTCTTCGCGACGAGCTCGTGCGTCAGCGCGGAGTTCGCGGGATGGAAGCGGCCGGCCCGCGCGTCGCGGAAGAGGCGTTCGAGCTCGCTCTTCTTGAACATGCCGAAGCCGCCGGAGAGCTCCATCGCCGTGTCGACGACTCTCCAGGCGCCTTCGACCGCGCGCTGCTTGCAAGTCACGATCTTCGACGGCCACGCGCCGCCGTGGTCCACGCCGTCGGACCATTCCTGGGCCGTGCGGTCGATGAGCGGCTCGATCGTCTCGAGGTCCATGACCATCTCGGCGACCCCGTGCTGCACGAACGGGTGGTGCGCCATCGAGGTCGAGACGGCGAGCGCCGTCCGCTTCGCGAGCGAAGCCAGCGTCAGGTCGAGCACGCGCCGTCCCAGGCCGTAATAGACGTTGGCGAACCCGGTCAGGGCCCAGGCGAAGATCGAGAGGACGAAGAGGTCCACGCCCCCCGCTCCGGGCGGGACGACGCGCGCGATGCGGGCGTCGGGCACGAAGGCGCCCTCGAGGATCGTGTCGTCGCTCTTCGTCGCGCGCATCCCCATCACGTCCCAGGTCGGCTCGATGCGATAGCCCTTCGCCTCCCGTTCGAGGAAGCCGTGGACGACCTTCGGCGCCTTGGGGTCGCTCGTGTCCATCCCGTGGATGCCGAGGAACGTCCAGACGGGCGTCAGGCTTCCGAACGCCTTGCGTCCCGTGAAGCGGTAGCCGCCGTCGACGCGCTCGGCCTTCGTCGTCGAGAGCAGTACCGGCAGGTCGTTTCCGGTCTCCGCGTGGCCCGCCGCGAAGACCCCGCCCTTGCCCGCCGCGTCGAGCATCCAGTCGCAGCCGTGGTCGCCCGCGTTGTGGAGCTGCGCCGCGACGCCGCACCAGTAGACGTGCATGTTGGAGCCGAGCGCGGTCGCCGGCGCCCAGTACGCGAGCCGCCGCGTCTCCTTCATGCACTCCGCGAGCGTCAGGCCGAGGCCGCCGAACTTCTTCGGCACGGCCATCTTGAGATAGCCCGTCTTCTTGAGGTCCTCGAAGTCCTCGGCGAAGAAGCGGTTCTCGCGGTCGTAGACGGGAGCGCGCTCGTGGAAGGCGCGGAGCAGGTCGTCGGAGAGGATCGAGGGCGTTGCGGGCATGCCGTCACCTCCGGTCGAGGCGGAAGCATATGCGAGACGGCGCCCACGCCGTCACGGGACCGCGGCGCCGAAGAAGTCGGCGGCGCGGTCTCCGTAGGTCGCCGGCGCCCACGCCGTCACGGGGCCGCGGCGCCGAAGAAGTCGGCGGCGCGGTCTCCGTAGGTCGCCGGCGCCCACGCCGTCACGGGGCCGCGGCGCCGAAAGAGTCGTCGGCGCGGTCTCCGCAGGAGTCTGCCTCCGCGGCGTTAAGATTCTCGTTTGGCCATGAAGCTGCCGATCTACCTCGACCATCACGCCACGACGCCGGTGGACCCGCGCGTCCTGGAGGCGATGATCCCCTACTTCACTCAGTCCTTCGGCAACGCCGCCTCCCGCCAGCACGTGTTCGGCTGGGAGGCCGAGGCGGCGGTGGACGCGGCGCGCGCATCGCTGGCCCAGGCGCTCGGCGCCTCGGAGAAGGAGATCGTCTTCACCTCCGGCGCGACCGAGTCGGACAACCTCGCGATCCTCGGCGTGGCGCGCCTGTACCGCGAAAAGGGTGACCACGTCGTCACGGCGGCGACCGAGCACCGCGCGGTCCTCGACTGCTGCCGCGCGCTCGAGAGCGAGGGATTCCGCGTCACGTTTCTCGCGCCGCGGAAAACCGGAGAGGTCGCGCCGGAGCAGGTCCGCGAGGCGCTGACGGACCGCACGATCCTCGTCTCGCTCATGCTCGCCAACAACGAGATCGGCACGATCCAGCGGCTCTCCGCGATCGGCGAGGTCTGCCGCGAGCGCGGGGTGCTCTTTCACACCGACGCCGTGCAGGGGTTCGGCAAGATCCCGTTCGACGTCGAGTCCTCGCGCGTGGACCTCGCCTCGATCACGGCGCACAAGATCTACGGCCCGAAGGGCGTCGGCGCCCTCTACGTCCGCGCTCGAAATCCCCGCGTGCGCCTCGCGCCCGTGCTGCACGGCGGCGGCCACGAGGGCGGCCGGCGGTCGGGGACCCTGAACGTGCCCGGCATCGTGGGCTTCGCGCGGGCGGCGGAGATCGCGCTCGCCGAGATGCCCGAGGAGAGCGCGCGGCTGCGCGCACTGCGCGAGCGGCTCAACGACGGAATCACCGGGCGCGTCGAAGGGACCAGCCTGAACGGGCCTCCGCTGCCGCGCCTCGCCGACGGCGGCGCGCTCGCTCCGGGCGAGGAGGAGCGCCGTCTCCCCGGCAACCTCAACGTCTCCTTCGCGGGGGTCGACGGCGAGGCCCTCCTCGCCTCCTTGAAGGACGTCGCGGTCTCCTCGGGTTCCGCGTGCACGTCCGCCTCGCTCGAGCCGTCCCACGTGCTGGCCGCGATCGGCGTCCCGGCGCCGCTCGCCTTCGCCTCGCTGCGGTTCGGCCTGGGCCGCTGGACGACCGCGGAGGAGATCGACTTCGCCGTCGCGACGACGGCGCAGGCAGTCGCCCGGCTGCGCGAAAACTCGCCTCTCGCCCACACGCGAAGCCGGTAGAATCCGCTCCTCGTGTCGGGCCGCCGGCTTCCCGAAGCGCCGGCGGCGGAAAGCTCCTGGTGCTCAAGGATCTGGCTCGCTCCATCCCTCTCTACGCGGAGCTTCTCGAGAAGGTCCGCCGGGGAGATCCCTCGCTTCTCGCTGGAGGGGTGGGCGCGCTGCCCGCCGCGCTGCTCGCGGCGCTCCGCGAGGACCTCGGGCGACCGCTGGCGCTCGTCGTCGCGAACGAGAAGGAGGCGGAGTGCTGGATCGGCGATCTCGCCGCGGCCGGGCTCACCCGCGTCTTCCACGCGCCCGCTCCGTCCCTGACGCCGTATCAGCGGATCCCGCCCTCCCTGAAGGCGCGGCGCGACGAGTTCTCGCTGCTAACCGCGCTCCGGACGGGGACCGACGGCTGGGACGCGGCCGTGCTGCCGGCGCGCTCGCTCTTCGTCCGGCTCCCGGATCCGTCGGGCTTCGAGTCGCTGTTCGTCCGCCTCGAGCGGGGGATGGAGATCTCGCTCGCGCGCGTCGTCGAGCGGCTGACCCAGCTCGGCTACCGGCGAGGCGACCTCGTCGTCGAGACGGGGGACCTCGCGGTGCGCGGCGGCCTCTTCGACGTGCTCCCGCCCGACCGCGATCTCGCCGTGCGCGTCGAGCTCGACGGAGACCGGGTCGAGTCCCTGCGCCTCTTCGATCCCGACACCCAGCGGTCGACCGAGAGGCTCGAGCGCGTCTGGCTGCCTCCGTTTGCGGCCTCGGAGGACGCGGAGACGGAGCGCCGGCTCATGACCGACCGGATCGGACGGCCGCCGTCCGAGGCCGAGCGCATCGTCTTCGCGCCCGCCGTCTCCCCGATGCCGGCGAGCTGGCTCGACCATGCCGGCCTCTCGGACGCGATGCCCGTGATCGTCGAGCCGCAGTCCGTGACCGACGAGATCGACGCCTTCGCGGAGCGCATCCTCGCGGACCGCGACCCGGACCGCGACGCGTTCGCCCCCGAGGAGCTGCTGCATCCCGCGGACGCGATCCGCCGGCGCCTCGAGGCTCTTCCCCTGCGGCTCGATCGGCTGGGCGTGGCCGGCAAAGCGCCAGCCCTCCTCCGCCTGCCCGCCGAGGGCATCGCGGGGCACGGGGGGCGCGCGTCCGAGGCCGCGGCCGACCTGACGCGGGCGCTCGAGAGCGGCGAGGAGGTCTTCGTCGCGGCGCGGCCGACGGGCGGCGTCGAGAAGCTCCGCCGCCTCGCGCTCGAATACGGCTTCCACGTCTCGAGCGAGCGGCGCCCGGGCGCCGTGATCACGATCCCGGCCGAGATCTCGGCCGGCTTCCGCTTGCGTGCGCCGGGGCCGCGGCTCTCGGTCTACTCCGAGGAGGAGATCTTCGGGGAGGAGCGGCGGTCGGCGGCCGCGCGGCGAAAGCCCTCGGAGGCGTTCCTCTCGGACCTTCGGGACCTGAAGCTCGGCGACGCGGTGGTGCACGCCGACTACGGCATCGGCCGCTTCAAGGGACTCAAACGCGTGCCCGTCGAGGGCGCCGATCGCGAGTTCATGGAGATCGAGTACGCGGAGGAGAAGACGCTGCTCCTGCCCGTCGAGCGCTTCGACCTCGTGCAGAAGTACTCCGGCGTCGAGGGCGTCGAGCCCGTCCTGGACCGGCTGGGCGGCGCGGGATGGGCGCGGCGCAAGGCGTCGGTCCGCAAGGCGATGCGCGACATGACCGACCAGCTCCTGAAGCTCTACGCCCGGCGGAGCGTCTCCGACGGGTTCGCGTTCTCCAAGGACGCGCCGTGGCAGAAGGAGTTCGAGGACGCGTTCGAGTACGTCGAGACGCCGGACCAGGCGCAGGCCATCGCCGAGGTCAAGCGCGACATGCAGTCGACGAAGCCGATGGACCGGCTGCTGTGCGGCGACGTGGGATACGGAAAGACGGAGGTCGCGATGCGCGCGGCGTTCAAGGCCGTGCTCGACGGCAAGCAGGTCGCCCTCCTCGCCCCGACGACGATCCTCGCCGACCAGCACTTCCGCACGTTCAAGCGGCGCTTCGCCGCGTTCCCCGTCGCGATCGAGCTCCTCTCGCGATTCCGGTCGCGCAACGAGCAGAAGGACGTCGTGGCGAAGGTGGCCGAGGGCTCGATCGACATCCTGATCGCGACCCACCGGATGCTGGGCAAGGATCTCGCCTTCCGCGATCTCGGCCTGCTCATCGTGGACGAGGAGCAGCGGTTCGGCGTCGCCCAGAAGGAGCGGATCAAGGAGTGGAAGGCGTCGATCGACGTGTTGTCGATGTCCGCCACGCCGATCCCGCGCTCGCTGCACCTCTCGCTCTCCGGTCTTCGCGACCTCTCGATCATCGAGACGCCGCCGCGGGATCGCCTCGCGATCGAGACGCAGGTCGTGCCGTCGAAGCCGGAGGTCATTCGCGAGGCGATCGAGGCGGAGATCGCGCGGGGCGGCCAGGTCTTCTTCGTGCACAACCGCATCGAGTCGATCGGCCGCGTGAAGCAGACGCTCGAGGAGCTCCTCCCGTCGGTGCGCGTGACGGTGGCGCACGGACAGATGCCCGAGGCGGAGCTCGAGAAGGCGATGCTGCGTTTCTTCACGCGGGAGGCGGACGTCCTGCTCGCGACGGCGATCGTCGAGAACGGGCTCGACATCCCGTCCGCCAACACGATCCTCATCGACCGCGCCGACACGTTCGGCCTCGCCCAGCTCTACCAGCTTCGCGGCCGCGTCGGCCGGAGCGACAAGCCCGCGTACGCCTTCCTGCTGATCGAGCCGACGGCGAGCCTCTCCGAGGTCGCGCGGCGGCGGCTTGCGTCGATCCAGGAGTTCTGCGACCTCGGCGCCGGGTTCCGCATCGCGGCGAAGGACCTCGAGATCCGAGGGTCCGGCAACATCCTGGGAGGCGAGCAGTCCGGCCACATCGCGGCCGTCGGGTTCGAGACGTACCTGACGCTGCTGGAGGAGGCGATCCGCGAGATGCGCGGCGAGGAGACGCTGCCGGAGCGCGCCGTGACGTTCTCCCTCGGGCTCGACCTCGCGATCCCGCACGACTACGTGGGCGACGAGAACTGGCGGATGATGATCTACAAGAAGGTCGCGCGCGCGCGCGACGACGCGGCGCTCGAGGAGACGGCGCGCGAGATCGCGGACCGCTTCGGCGAGCCGCCGCCGGTGGTCCGGAGGCTGATCGAGTACGCTCGCCTGCGCACGCGCGCGGAGCGGCTCGGCGTGACGTCCCTGACGCGACAGGCCGGCCGCGTGCACGTGCGGTTCGTCGAGGACGCTCCGGTGGACCCCGAGCGGCTGCTCGCGTTCGTCCGCGAGACGCCCGGCTCGAGCCTCTCGCCGGCGCGGGTCCTCTCCTTCCCGGCACCGGAGGGGGACGCGCTGCTCGCCGGCCTGATCGGCCTGCTGCCGCGGTTCGAGAGAGTCGCGGCGTAGGGCCGCGCGGAGGCAAACGGAATTCGAGGGGTCGGCCTGTGTTATGTAGAACCGCTATGAAACGCCTACTCCCGCTGTTCGTCCTCCTGGCCGCCGCCTCCGCCGCCCTCGCCCAGGAGCTCGTCGAGCGCATCGTCGCGAGAGTGAACGACGGGCTCGTGACCCAGTCGGAGTACGACAAGCGGCTGGCGCTCGCCACGAAGTCCGCCAACGTCGCCGTGCCGCCGGACGAGCTCAAGATCGCGACCCTCGAGGACATGATCAAGGAGCACCTGCTGGAGGACCGGGCGAAGGAGATGTCGGTCTCCGCGACGGACGAGGAGATCCAGGCCGCGGTCGACCGCGTCAAGGAGCAGTACAACCTGAAGAGCGACGCCGACTTCGAGGCGGCCCTTCAGGGCTCCGGGATGACCAAGGACGACCTGCGGCGCCAGATGAAGCAGACGATCACGCTCCAGAAGGTCATCGGGCGCGAGGTCACCTCGCGGCTTGACCTCTCGGACGACGCGCTGCGGGTGGAGTACGAGCGGCGCAAGGAGCAGTTCTACGCGATCCCCGAGTCGGCGCACGTCGCGGAGCTCGTGTTGAAGTACGACCCCAACGACGCGGCCGCGCGGCAGCAGGCCGCGAGCAAGATCGAGGAGCTCCAGGCCGAGCTCAAGGGCGGCAAGTCCTTCGCCGATCTCGTCAAGGACAATTCCGAGGGCAACACCAAGTCCCGCGGCGGCGACCTCGGCACGGTGACCAAGGGGGAGCTCGTCGAATCGCTCGATGCCGGAATCTTCGTGGATCCGCCGGCCGAGTACCCCGCGCCCGTCCTGACGCCCGATTCGATCCACTGGTTCCACGTCACCGACCGCAAGCCGGCCGGGTTCAAGCCCTTCGCCGACGTCAAGGAAGACTTGAAGCGGCGGATCTCGGACGATCTCTACGAGAAGCGCTTCGGCGAGTACATGGATCGCCTGCGCCGCGAGGCGTTCGTCAAGATCTACGATCCGACGCTCGCGAAGCTGGACGAGAAGAAGCCGGCCGCGAGCTGAGTCAGGGTCGGGTCGAGAGCGGAGAGATGTGTAAGACGGCTCTCGACTCCCAATTCTGAGCTCTCCACGAATGGCTCGCTCTCGCATCCGCCTTCCTCCGGACTTCGCGTTCGACCGCGTCGTGCGCTCGCACGGCTGGTACGACCTGCTGCCGTTCGGATACGACGAGAAGAGCGGGGAGCTGTCGACGCGAGTCCTGGCGGCGACGTCGACGAGCCCCGTGACGCTGTCCTTCCGCGCTCGCGACGGCGTGCTCGAAGCGCACGGCGATCTGTCCGCGAGGGAGCTGCGGGCGATCGCCACGCGCATGTTCTCCCTCGATCTCGACCTCGCGGGCTTCGACGCCGCGCTCGCGGCCGAGCCGGAGCTCCGCCGCGCGCTGCGCCGCGGCGCGGGCCGGATGCTCCGCGCGCCGACGCTCTTCGAGGACGCGGTGAAGATGCTCTTCACGACGAACTGCTCGTGGGAGGCGACGCGGGGGATGGTTCAGCGGCTCATCGATCTTGCGGGAGCGGACGGCGCCTTTCCGACGCCGGAGCGGGTCGCCGCGTTCGCGCCCGCCGTGCTCGCTCGCCGCGTGCGCTGCGGCTACCGCGCCGGCTCGCTGGCGCGGTTCGCTCGACGCGTGGCGCGGAAGCAGCTCGACCTCGGGACGTGGGAGCGCCGCGACGCGACCGCGGAGGCCGTGCGCGAGGCGATCCTCGAGGAGCACGGCTTCGGCCCGTACGCGGCCGAGGGTCTGCTGCGCATCCTCGGGCGGCACGAGTACTTCGCGATCGATTCGTGGGTGCGCATGAAGTACCGGAAGCTCCATCCGGGGCCCGCGAAGACCGTGGACCGTTCGATCGCGCGCCGCTACGCGCGCTTCGGCGGCCACAAGGGGCTCGCGATGTGGCTGGAGCTCACGGCGGACTGGCACGAAGAGGGTGGGGAGTGGTGAGTCCCGAGTCGTAGTCGTCGCACGGACCCTCGGCAGTGCGAAGACTCGCTTCGATGACTCACAACACACAACTCCCAACTTACGACCACTCCTAGTTGTCTTCTCTTGATGCACAACTACCTGTGCGTTTCGCTTACGCCTTCTTTGCGCTCCTAATTTTTTAAGGCATTTATCTCCGCTTGACTAATAACGCTCGGCGCTCCTAACATCCGCGCAGTGGCCAAAACTGGCTAAAAGTGGGAGAAAGTGGCTCCCCGAGCTCTAACAGGAAGAAAAATTCAGGATGGACCGGTTTCGCGGGAGTGCTCCTGCCCGACTCGACGAGAAGGGCAGGCTGAAAGTGCCGAACCTCTTTCGTCAACAGATCGAGGAGGCCTTCGGCAAGGACCTGTTCGTCACCTCGCTTCACGGCCGCAACTTTCTGCTCTATCCGTTGCCGGTCTGGCGGAGTCTCGAGGAGAAGCTGGCCGAGCTTCCCGCCATTCATCGCGCGAAGAACAAGTTTCTCGAGCGCGTCAACTATTACGGGCAGGACGGCGCGATCGACGCGCAGGGGCGCGTCCTGATTCCGCAGATCCTGCGCGACTCCGCGAAGCTGCCCCCGGACGTCGTCGTCACGGGGAACATCGATCACCTGATCGTCTCCGACCGTGGCGCCCTCGAGAAGAAGCTCTCGACCGAGGACTTCGGACCCGAGGACTACGACGAGCTCTCGAAGCTCCTGCTGTGACCAAAAACCGTTTCCGCACCCGAGGAGATCGCGCCGATTGAATCCGCTCCGCACACGCCCGTGCTGCTCGCCGAGGTCGTGGACGCGCTTTCGCCGCAGCGCGGAGGGTTCTACGTCGATGCGACGCTCGGGGCGGGCGGACACGCCGCGGGAATCCTGGCGGCCGGACGCGACGCGCGCCTCCTCGGCATCGACCGCGATCCGCTTGCCCTGGAGACGGCGCGCCGGAGGCTCTCGGAGTTCGGCGATCGCGTCGCGCTCGTGGAGGGCGACTTCGCGGACCTCGACGCGATCCTGGACGGCTCCGCGTACCCCGCGCCGGACGGAATCCTCGCGGACCTGGGCGTCTCGTCGATGCAGCTCGACGAGGCGGAACGCGGCTTCTCGTTTCGGCGGGACGGACCCCTGGACATGCGCATGGGAAGAAGCGGCCGGAGCGCGGCCGAAATCGTGGCCACGGCGACGGTCGATGAACTCACACGGATTTTCCGTGATTTTGGGGAGGAACGCATGGCGGCAAAGATCGCGCGCGGCATCGTGGCGGAGCGGACCCGAGGTCCCATAGCGTCGACCCGTCAACTGGCCCGCATCGTTGCGGCTCAGAAGGGAACCCGGGAGAGGATCGATCCCGCGACCCGGGTCTTTCAGGCGCTTCGGATCGAGGTCAATCAGGAGCTCGTCGCGCTGGCGCGATTTCTGGCCGCCGCGGTGGCCAGGGCCAACGGCGGAGGCCGCCTCGCCGTCATCTCCTACCACTCGCTCGAGGACCGAATCGTCAAGGACTGCTTCCGGCGCGAGTCGGGCGTCTGCCTCTGCCCGCCGCGGCTCCCGTCCTGCACCTGTGGCGCGCGCATGGCGCTGCGGGTCCTGACGCGGCGCCCGATCCGTCCCTCCGAGGCCGAGCAGCGGCGAAACCCCCGCGCGCGCAGCGCACGCCTTCGCGTGGCCGAGAAGCTTCCGTCCGCGATTCCGATCTCGGCCTAGAGGATCGGGGAGCGAGGAGAGACCGTGAGCAGCACGTACGCCCAGGCCAAGCGGGTCCAGAACCTGCACCTGACCCGCGAGCGCGACCGGCGCCGCGGGCGGGAGCTCGCCACGCTGCTGCTCGCGGGCCTGCCGATCGCCGTCGCCCTGCTCGTGTACGCCGCGCTCCACATCGAGACCGTGCGCGTCGGCTATGCCCGCGAGGCGCGCCAGAAGACCATGTCGGAGCTGACGGAGGAGAACCGCCGGCTGCGCGCCGACCTCGCGCGCGCCAGCGCTCCCGAGCGCGTCACCGACGTCGCCCAGAGCAAGGGACTCCGTCCGCCGCATCCCGGACAGGTCCAGTACATCGAGGCCCCGGCGGCCCCCGCCGCGGAGGTTCGCTCGCGATGAACGGCATCCGGCGCCGCCGCTCGCGCCTCTTCCTGCTCGTCCTCACGCTGTGGGCGGCCGTCGTCGTCGCGCGGCTCGCGCAGCTCCAGATCGCGCAGGGCTCCCGCTACCGCGCGAAGGCGCAGAAACAGCAGGAGCGCCGCCTCGACATCGCGGCCCAGCGGGGCTCCATCCTGGACCGCGAGGGGCGCGAGCTCGCGGTGTCGGTCGAGTCGACCTCCGTCTATGCCGTCCCCGACGAGATCGAGGACGCGCACGCCGCCGCGCGGTCGCTGTCCGCGGCGCTGGACCTGAAGCCCGCGGAGGCGCTCGAGCGCCTGCAGTCGGACAAGGGCTTCGTGTGGATCCGCCGGCAGATCGACCCGGGGGACGCGGCGAAGGTCCGGGCGCTGAAGCTGCGCGGGATCCACCTGGTCCCCGAGCCCAAGCGCTTCTACCCGAAGGGACACCTCGCGTCCGCCGTGCTGGGCTTCGTCGGCACGGACAACACGGGCCTCGCCGGGCTCGAGCACGTCTACGACAAGATGATCCGCGGCAAGCCGGGCGAGCTCGTCGCCCTGACCGACGCCCGGCGCAGCCTCTACGGCGAGGCGGAGACGGCGCGCAGCCGGCCGGCCGAGGCGGGCGCGTCGCTGGTCCTCTCGCTCGACTCGGGCCTCCAGTTCGCCGCCGAGCGCGAGCTGGCCGCCACGATCAAGGAGCATCGCGCCGCCTCGGGCAGCGTCGTCGTGATGGATCCCTGGAACGGCGAGATCCTCGCGATGGCCTCCGCGCCGTACTTCGATCCCAACAACTTCCAGGACGCACCTCCGGATGCGCGGCGCAACCGCGTCATCGCCGACGCGTACGAGCCGGGCTCGACGTTCAAGATCGTGACCGGGTCGCTCGCGCTCGACAACGGGCTCGTCTCCCTCGACGAGACGATCGACACCGGCGACGGCTCGATCCGCGTCGCCAACACGACGATCACCGAGGCCGACCATCACCGCTACGGCGCGCTGACCCTCGGCGGGATCTTCGAGCACTCCTCCAACATCGGCATCATCCGCGTCGGCCTGCGCCTCGGCCCCGGCCGCCTCTACACCGGCGCGAGCGCGTTCGGCGTCGGGCGCTCGACCGAGGTGGACCTGCCCGGCGAGAACGTCGGCATCTTCCGTCCGCTCTCCCGGTGGTCGGCCCTGTCGAACGCGGAGATCTCGATGGGTCAGGAGGTCTCGCTCAACGCGTTGCAGCTGGCTCGCATCACGGCGGCGGTCGCGAACGGCGGGCGCCTCGTCCACCCGCACCTCGTGACGAAGATCGTGGACCCCGACGGAGAGGCCCGCCCGGTGGCTCCGGCGGAGCCCGTCCGCGTGATCTCCTCCGCCACCGCCGACGCGATCGCCCACATCCTGGTGGGCGTGGTCGAGCACGGCACGGGAACCAAGGCCGCGATCCCGGGGTTCTCGGTCGCCGGGAAGACCGGCACCGCACAGAAGGCCGGCGTGGGCGGATACCAGGCGGGACGCCACGTGCCCAACTTCGCGGGCTTCGCGCCCGCCGAGAAGCCCCGCGTCGTCGCCGTCGTGGTCGTCGAGGAGCCGCAGGGGCGGTATTACGCGGCCGACGTCGCGGCGCCGCTCTTCCAGCGCGTCGTCTCGCAGGCTCTCGGGATCCTCCGCGTGGCCCCGCAGGACCAGCGCGTCCCCGCCACGGTGCTGGCGGAGGCGGCTCCGCGCGAAGAACCCGTTCGCTATCCGGCCGGCGTCGTTCCCGTTTCCTCGCGCCGCGGCCCGCCGCCCGCGGAGGCGGCGCCCGAGCCGACTCCGAGCGCCCGCGGCCTCTCGGCCACCCAGGCGCTCGCGCTCTTCGCCCGACTCGGAGTCCTCGCCCGGATCCAGGGCTCCGGCTTCGTGGTCGCGCAGGATCCTCCGGCGGGGACGCCGATCCTCCCCGGCGCGATCCACACCCTGTTCCTCGCCGACCCCGGGACGGCCCCCGCAGGCCGTACCGGCCGGCGCATGGAGGAGACGGCTCCGCCTCCTTCGGCTCCGTGAAGCTCGTGGAGCTCGCCGCCGCCCTGAGGGGCGCCGAGAGGGTTATGGCGGCGGACGCTTCGAACCCGAACCCGAACGAGAATCCCGAGGTCCTGCGCATCGAGAGCGACTCGCGGCGAATCCGCGCGGGCGACCTCTTCGTCGCGATCCGGGGAGAGAAGTCGGACGGGCTCGCGCACGCCGCCGACGCGGTTGCCCGCGGCGCCGTCGGCGTCGTCAGCGACCGTCCCGCGCCGGCCGGCGTCGCTGGGCCGTGGATTCGCGTCCGCGAGCCGCGCCGCGCGATGGGACTCCTCGCCGCGCGCCTCGCCGGCGATCCGGCCGAGCATCTCGTCCTGGCGGGCGTAACGGGCACCAACGGAAAGACGACGACGACGACTCTTCTCGAGGCGGTCCTGAAGCGGCGATACGGCCAGGCGGGGTTCCTGGGCACCGTCGGCTACCGCACGCCGAAGCGCGAGGTGTCGGCCGACCGGACGACGCCGGAGGCGACCGTGATCCAGCGCCTTCTCGGCGAGATGGTCCACGACGGCGCGAAGGCCGCGGCGATGGAGGTGTCCTCGCACGCGCTCATGCTCGAGCGCGTCGCCGGCTGCCGGTTCGACGTGGCCGTCTTCACCAACCTCACGCGCGATCACCTCGACTTCCACGGCGACATGGAGGGCTACTTCGAGGCCAAGCGGCGCCTCTTCTCGCTGCGCAAGCCCGGCGCCGCCGGGGTCGTGAACGCGGACGATCCCTACGGGCGGCGCCTGCTCGCGGAGGAGGAGGCGCCGATGGTCGGCTTCTCGCCCTCGGGCGCGGGCGACGGAGGCGGCGGCGCCGAGGTCGTGCGCGCCGAGAACGCCGCCTGCGACCTCTCGGGCACGCGGCTCGACGTCGTGCACGCCGGAGGGCGTTTCGCGCTGCGTTCGCCTCTGGCCGGCCGGTTCAACGTCGCGAATCTGCTCGCCGCGGCCGCGGCGGGACTCGCGCTCGGAATCGCACCGGCGGACATCGCCGCGGCGACGGCCTCGGTCGGGAACGTGCCGGGGCGGTTCGAGCGCGTGGAGGCCGGACAGCCGTATCCCATCGTCGTGGACTACGCACACACCCCGGACGCGCTCGAGCGTCTCCTCGCCGCGGTGCGGGAGCTCTCGGACCGCCGCATCGTCCTGGTCTTCGGCTGCGGCGGCGACCGGGACCGCGGCAAGCGCGCGCCGATGGGCGAGATCGCGGGGCGGATGGCGGATCTCGCGATCGCGACCTCCGACAATCCCCGCTCGGAGCGGCCGGAGGCGATCCTCGAAGAGGTCGCGGTCGGACTGCGCAAGGCCGGCGCGGCGCAGAGCCTCCTGATCCCGGACCGCCATGAGGCGATCCGCCGCGCGATCGCGCTCGGCGAGGAGAGTCCCGACGAATCCGTGGTCGTCATCGCCGGCAAGGGCCACGAGACGGTGCAGGTGATCGGCGCCGAGGAGATTCCCTTCGACGACCGCCGGATCGCGGCGGACCTCGCGAGGAAGGCGTGAACTTCACCGTGGCCGAGCTCGCCGCGTCCCTCGGCGCTCCCGCCAGCGGCGACGCCGAGCTGACCGGCGTCGCCGTCGACTCGCGCAAGGTCCGGCCGGGCGATCTCTTCGTCGCGATCCGGGGCGCCCGCGTCGACGGGCACGACTTCGCCGCCAGGGCGGCCGCGGCGGGCGCGCGGGCGCTCCTCGCCGAGCGCCGTCCCTCCGACATCCGCGCCGGTTTCCCCGTCGTGGTCGTGCGCGACGTCGTCGCGGCGCTGCGCCGCTTCGCGTCGACGCTCAAGCGGCGCATGGGCTTCCGCCTCGCGGCCATTACGGGCTCCGCCGGCAAGACGACGACGAAGGAGTTCGCGGCGGCGATCCTGGCGCGGCGGTTCGCCGTCGAGAAGACGCCGGGCAACCAGAACAGCCAGATCGGCTTCCCCCTGTCGGTCGTGAACCTCCCGCGGAATCCCGAGTGGCTGGTGGGGGAGATGGGCCTCGGGGAGCCTGGCGATCTGTCGACGCTGTCGCGGGCGTTCGAGCCGGACGTGGCGGCGCTCCTGCTGGTCGCGCCCGCGCACCTGGAGTTCTTCGCCTCGATGGAGGAGCTCGCGCTGGCGAAGGCGGAGATCCTCGAGGGGTTGCGGCCGGACGGAACGTTCGTCGCCAACGCCGACGACCCGCGCGTGGCCGCGATCGCCGCGCGCCAGGAGGGGAGGGGCCGGGTCCTGCGCTTCGGGCTGACCGCGCCCGCGGACGTCGCGGCGCGCGGGGTCGAGTCGCACGCCGGCGGCAGCCGCTTCCTGCTCGTCACGCCCGAGGGGGAGGCGCGGGTCGACCTGCCGGTTCCCGGCCCGCACCAGGTCGCGAACTTCCTGGCCGCGGCCGCGATCGGAACGGCCGTCGGCGTCACGCCGGGCGAGTGCGCCGACGCCGCGCCCGGGCTGCGCGCCGCGGAGCACCGCGGGGAGCTCAAGACGCACGCCTCCGGCGCGCGGATCTTCGACGACGCGTACAACGCGAACCCCTCCTCGATGCGCGCCGCGCTCGAGACGCTCGCCACCTTGCCCGCCACGCGACGGATCGCCGTCCTCGGCGACATGCTGGAGCTCGGCGCCGACGAGGAGCGCTGGCACCGGGAGACGGGCGCCGCGGCGGTCGGCCGGGCGGATGTGCTGATCGCCGTGGGGACGCGGGCGCGGGAGCTCGCGGCCGGTGCCGTCGCCGCCGGCTTCCCGGAGGAGCGGGTCCGCCGCGTGGGCGACGCCGAGGAGGCGGCCGAGGCCCTGCGTGGGATGCTCTCCGAGGGGGACGTCGTCCTCTTCAAGGCGTCCCATGGGATCGGGCTCGATCGAACCATCGCGCTCCTGCTGGGAGCCTCCTGAGATGCTGTACTGGCTCCTCTTCCCCTTCGCCTCGCGGTACCCCGTGTTCAACGTGTTCCGCTACATCACGTTCCGGACGGCGATGTCGGCCGTCACGGCGTTGTTCCTCGCCCTCACGCTCGGCCCCGCCATGATCCGCTGGCTGCGCGCCGCGCAGATCCGACAGTCGATCCGCCAGGAGGGGCCGAAGTCGCACCTCGCCAAGGCGGGCACGCCGACGATGGGAGGCGTGCTGATCCTCCTCGCGGTGGCGACGGCGACGCTTTTGTGGATGGACCTGTCGAACCGCTTCGTCTGGATCGCGCTCGGGACGCTCCTCGCCCTCGGCGCGGTGGGCTTCGCCGACGACTACGTCAAGGTGACCCGGCGCCGCAACCTGGGTCTCTCCGGAAGGGGAAAGCTCATCCCGCAGTTCCTGGTCGCACTCGCCGTGGCGTGGGCGATCACGCAGTGGGCGGGCCACGGGGCGTTCTCGACCGTCGTCACGTTCCCGTTCTTGAAGAGGCTCCTGATTCCTCTCGGCATCCTCTATATTCCGTTCGTGGCGCTCGTCGTGGTCGGATCGTCCAACGCGGTGAACCTCACGGACGGTCTGGACGGGCTCGCCATCGGCGCCGTCGGCATCGCCGCGGGCACCTACGCCGTGCTCGCCTACGTCACGGGCAACTTCGTCACCGCACGCTACCTCCAGATCCCCTTCATCCCGCAGTCCGGCGAGCTGACGGTGTTCTGCGGGGCCCTCGTCGGCGCCTCGCTCGGGTTCCTCTGGTTCAACTGCCACCCGGCGGAGATCTTCATGGGCGACGTGGGCTCCCTGCCGCTCGGCGCGGCGATCGCCGCGGTCGCCGTCATGACCAAGCAGGAGATCCTGCTCGTGATCGTCGGCGGCCTCTTCGTGATGGAGGCCCTGTCGGTGATCATCCAGGTCGTCTCGTTCAAGCTGACCGGAAAACGCGTCTTCCGCATGGCGCCGATCCACCATCACTTCGAGCTCGCGGGCTGGGCGGAGTCGCGCGTGATCATCCGCTTCTGGATCCTCGCGATCCTGTTCGCGGTGCTCGCGCTCTCGACCCTGAAGCTGCGATGAGCGCCGCCGCCTCCTTCGCGAAGGCTCCTTCCGCCGGCGTCCTCCCGCGCCGCGTCGCGGTGCTCGGGTTCGCGCGGAGCGGCCGGGCGCTGGCCGACGCGCTGCTCGCGCGCGGCGTCTCCGTGGCGATCGGCGACAGCCGGACCGAGGCCGCGTTTGCCGGCGCGGACGCCTCCGTCGAATCTTTCCGCGAGCGGGGCGCGCGGCTCTTCTTCGGAGGCCCCGTACCGATCGTCGGGTTCCTCGAGAGCGCCGAGTGGCTCGCGATCTCGCCCGGAGTGCCGCTGACAGCGCCGCCCGTCCAGGCGGCGCGCGCGGCGGGGATCCCGGTCCTGGCGGAGCTCGAGGTCGCGTGGCGGATCGCCGAGGCCGAGGTCGAGCCGCCGGGGAGCAATCGCTGGGTCGCCGTCACCGGGACCAACGGCAAGTCGACCACGACGAGCTGGATCGCCGACGTCCTGCGGCGCGCGGGCCGCCCCGTGGCGCTCGCCGGGAACATCGGCTCGCCGCTGTCGGGGTTCCTCTCCGAGAACGCGGCGCGCGACTTCGTCTGCGAGGTCTCCTCGTTCCAGGCCGAGACGCTCGACCGCTTCCGCCCCGACGTCGCGGTCCTGACCAACATCACGCCGGACCACCTCGACCGCTACGCCGGGATGCGCGAGTACGCGGCGGCCAAGGCCCGCCTCTTCGCTCGGCAGCGCCCGGCGGACTTCGCCGTCGTCAACGCCGACGACCCCGAGTCGCTCGCCGTGGGGCTTCCGGGCGCCGCACGACGCGTGCTCTTCTCGCGGCGCGGCCGGCCCCACGCGCCGGGTGCGTGGCTCCAGGACGGCGAGCTCTGCACGGACCTCGCCGGGAAGAGCCGCCGCGTGGTTCCGGCCTCGCGGCTCTCGCTCCCCGGCGCCCACAACGTCGAGAACGCGCTCGCCGCGCTCGCCGCGGCCGAGTGCCTGGGAGTCGGAGACGCGCCGATCGTCGCCGCGCTGACGGAGTTCGCCGGGCTCCCGCACCGCAGCCAGCTCGTGGCGGAGGCGCGGGGCGTGCGCTGGATCGACGACTCGAAGGGGACCAACGTCGACGCGACGGCGAAGTCCCTCGAAGGATTCGCGCCCGGCAGCGTGCTGCTGATCCTGGGCGGACGGGACAAGCACGGCGACTTCGCGGCGCTGGCTTCCCTGATCGCGCGCAACGTCCGCGCCGTGCTGACCCTGGGAGAAGCCGCCCCGCTCATCGAGCGCGCGCTCGGAGGTTCCGCCGCGATCGTGCGCTGCGAGACGATGGAGCGCGCCGTCACGGCGGCCGCGGGGCTGGCGCGGAAAGGCGACACGGTGCTCCTGTCGCCGGCCTGCGCCTCGTTCGATCAGTACGAGAACTTCGAGCAGCGCGGAGACCACTTCGCCTCGCTCGCGCGGGCCGCGGCGGGCACCACAAATGTCGGCACCGTAGATGCCCCCGGCACCGCAGGAGATCCCCATGGCGCGTAAGCTCGCCTCGGACAAGATCCTCTTCGTCGCGCTGGTGGCGCTGTCGCTCTTCGGCTGCGTCATGATCTACAGCGCCTCGGCCGTCTCGGCGGGAGAGACCTCCGGCAACCCCTACCGCTACCTGACCAAGCAGATCGCGGCGCTCGTCATCGGCGGCCTGGCCGCGTTCGCGGTCTACCGCACGGACTACCGCAAGCTCGGCCGTCCCTGGGTCGTGTACGGCGCGTACGGGCTCACGCTGTTCCTGGCGGTCGTCGCGCTGTTCCGTCCGCCGATCAACGGCGCGCGGCGCTGGATCCCGCTCGGCGTGACGAGGCTGCAGCCGTCCGAGCTGCTCAAGGTCGCGCTGGTCCTCCTGCTCGCGCACCAACTCGCACGCAAGTCCGAGAAGGCCGGCGACCCCGAGCGGGCCCTCCTGCCGGCGCTCGTCTTCACCGGACTCGCGGCGGCCGTGGTCGTTCTGCAGCCGGACTTCGGCACCGCCGTCTGCTACGTGATGCTGTGCGCCGTGCTGCTCTGGCTCTCCGGGGCCCGGGCCCGCTGGTTCCTCTTCGGCGCGCTCGCGATGGTGCCGCTGCTGGCGGCCGTCCTCCTCTCCGCCGATTACCGGCGGGCGCGGCTCCTGTCGTTCCTGAACCCGCAGGCCGACCCGCTGGGGGCGGGCTTCCAGGCGATCCAGTCGCTCATCGCGGTCGGAGCGGGCGGCTGGTTCGGCAACGGGCTGGGCGGCAGCCGGCAAAAGCTCTTCTTCCTGCCGTACCCGCACACCGACTTCATCTTCGCGATCGTCGGAGAGGAGCTCGGCTTCGTCGGCGCCGCGGCGATGGTCGCGTGCTTCGGCGTCGTGGCCTGGCGGGGCCTGCGCGCCGCGCGCCGCGCTCCCGACGCCTTCGCCGCGTTCCTCGCCGCCGGCGCGACGGCGATGATCGTCGTCCAGGCCGCGATCAACCTGTCGGTCGTGCTGGCGCTGATGCCGACGAAGGGGATCCCGCTGCCGTTCGTGTCCTACGGCGGTTCGTCGCTGATCGCCTCCTGGATCGCGGGCGGACTGATCCTGAACGTGTCGCAGCATGAGGTGGGGGAGGGCGGGTGAGGTGAACCGCCCCGAGCCGAAACGATGACGGGAGAGCTGGGCACTTACGTGATCGCGGCCGGCGGCACCGGTGGACACATCGTCCCCGGGATCGCGCTCGCCAACGAGATCCGCGCGAAGCGCCAGACCGCGGGGATCCTCTTCATCGGGACCGCGAACGGACTCGAGTCCCGCCTGGTGCCCGAGGCGGGATTCCCGCTCGAGCTCATCGAGGCGTCGGGCTTCGTCGGCAAGACGATCGGCAAGCGCATCCGCGCGATCGCGCAGCTGCCGGGAGGGTTCGCCGCCGCGCGCGCCCTCCTGCGCCGGCACAAGGCGCGCGTCGTGGTGGGCGTCGGCGGCTACGTCAGCATCCCCGTCATCCTGGCCGCGCGATCCCTCGGCATCCCGACCGTCATCCACGAGTCCAACGCGCTGCCCGGCGTCGCCAACAAGTTCCTGAACCGCTTCGCCACGAAGACCGCCGTCGGCATCGCGGCCGCGAACAAGCACTTCCGGAAGCCGGGCATCGTGACCGGAACGCCGGTGCGCCCGGAGTTCTTCGAGATCCCTCCGCTCGATCCCGAGGCGAGGACGAAGCGGGTCCTCGTGTTCGGCGGCAGCCAGGGCTCGCGCGTCATCAACCGCGCGCTGGCCCGCGCCGCGGTCATGCTCGAGAAGAAGGACTTCGAGGTCATCCACCAGACCGGCGAGAAGGACCTGACCGGGACGCGCCAGCGCTACGCGCGCATGCCGCAGAAGTGGAAGCTCGAGGCCTTCCTCCCGCATCTCGACCGCGAGATGGCGTGGGCCGACGTGGTGATCTGCCGCGCCGGCGCGATGACGGTCTCCGAGCTCATCGCGGCGGGCCGCCCGGCGATCCTCGTCCCGTTCGCGGCGGCGGCCGCCGGACACCAGCTCGCCAACGCCAAGGCGCTGGCCCACGCGGGGACGGCCGTGGTCATGGAGGAGAAGGACCTCTCGGGCGAGAACATCGCCGGGACGCTGACCGAGCTCTTCGACAACCGCCCCCGCCTGGTCGAGATGGGCGCCAAGGCCCGGGCCCTCGCGAAGCCGGGGGCCGCCAAGGAGCTCGCGAAGGTCGTGCTCGAGGTCGAGGTGCAGAGGTGACCCGGTGAGGTTCCTCCGGTTGCGGCGGATTCACTTCGTCGGCGCCGGGGGCGTCGGCATGAGCGGGCTCGCCGAGATCCTGCTCCTCGCGACCCCGCTCCAGATCTCGGGCTGCGATCAGGCCCGCTCGGAGATCACGGACCATCTCGAGAAGCTCGGGGCGAGGATCCGGATCGGCCACGACCCGGCCCACGTCGAGGATACGGACCTGCTCGTCATCTCCTCGGCCGTGGGCGAGGCCAACCCGGAGGTCGCCGCGGCGCGGGCCCGCGGCATCCCGATCATCCGGCGCGCCGAGATGCTCGGCGAGATCATGCGCCTGAAGCAGGGCATCGCGGTCGCCGGCACCCACGGCAAGACCACGACCACCTCGCTGACGGGAATGGTCCTGACCGAGGCCGGCTTCGACCCCACGATCGTGGTGGGCGGACGGGTGCACATCCTCGGGACCAACGCGCGCCTGGGGAAGGGCGACTACCTCGTCGCCGAGGCGGACGAGTACGACCGCTCGTTCCTGGCGCTCACGCCGGTCGTCGCGGTGATCACCAACGTCGAGGCCGACCACCTCGACACCTACCGCGACCTCGACGACATCCTCGACGCCTTCGCGACGTTCGCGAACCGGGTTCCGTTCTTCGGCTCGATCGTCCTCTGCGCCGACGACGCGGGCGCGCGCAGGCTCCTCCCGCGGATCCAGAAGCGGGTGGTGACCTATGGGACGTCCTCGGGCGCCGGCACGGCCGCCGACCTGACTGCCGAGAGCATCGCGCTGCGGCCCGGCGCCACGACCTTCGCGGTGCGCGACGCGGAGCAGGGCGTCCTCGGCGAGGTGCGCCTGCGCCTGCCGGGGCGGCACAACGTCGCGAACGCGCTGGCGGCGATCGCCGTCGGGCGCGAGCTGCTCGTCCCCTTCGACACGATCGCCCGCGCGCTCGAGGCGTTCACCGGCGTGGTCCGGCGATTCGAGACCAAGGGCGACCGCGGGGGCGTGCTCGTGGTCGACGACTATGCCCACCATCCGACCGAGATCGCGGCCACGCTCGCGGCGGCGCGCCAGGTCTATCCGGACCGCCGCCTCGTGGCCCTCTTCCAGCCGCACCTCTTCTCGCGCACGCGGGACTTCGCGCAGGAGTTCGGCCGCTCGCTCGCGGGGGCCGACCTCGCGGTGGTGATGGACGTCTATCCCTCGCGCGAGGCCCCGATGCCGGGCGTCACGGGCGAGCTCGTCGCCGGCGCGGCGAGGGGGGCGGGGGCGCGATCCGTGACGTATGTGGCTGACAAGAAAGAAGTTGTCGACGCACTCGAGAAGACCCTGTGCCCGGGGGACGTCCTTCTGACCCTGGGCGCGGGCGACGTCGTGCGCTTCGGCGAGGAGTACCTGAGGCGTGGCCGCAGCGGATAAGGAAGCGCCGTTCCTTCGGCGCGGCGCGGTCGCGGTGCGCAAGCGCCGCCGCCCGGCGGTTCTGCGCTTCGCGCTGCCCGCCGTGCTCGCGCTCGTCGCGGCCTTCGGCCTTCTCCGCTTCGTCTCGAGCCCTCACTTCGCGCTTCGGCGCTTCGCGATCTCCGGCAACTCGCAGTCGCGGACCGAGGAGATCCTCGCCGCGCTCTCGGAGTGGAACGGGAGGAACCTGGTGTCGCTCTCGCTCGCTCCGCTGGCGAGCCGGCTCGCGACGCATCCGTGGATCGAGCGCGTGACGCTGACCAAGCGGTTCCCGGACGAGCTGACGGTGCGCGTGGTCGAGCGGCGAGCGGTCGCGCTCTACCGGGACGGCGACGCCTTCTGGTGGGTCGGCGCCGAGGGCAACCTCATCGCTCCCTACGACTCCCGCCGCGACCGCACCGAGTACGTCATCCTGACCGGCGACCGCCGAGGCCTTCCCGAGGCCGTGGGACTGCTCGAGGATCTGCGCGCGGGCGCGCCCGAGTATTTCGGAAAGCTCTCGGAAATCGCCTCGCTCCCGGACGGAGGTTTCGGTATGATGGACGCAATCTTCCGGAGACCGGTGCGCGTTCTTCGGGTGGATGCCTCGAGGAAGATTCGCGCGTTGCTCGAGGCGCGCGGTTTCGTTGAGAATCGCGGGTGGGAGGCACGGGCCATCGATCTCCGCTTTGCGGATCGCATCATTCTCGTCGGCGCCTACGGCGCAGGGAATCGTCTCTGAGGAGGTTGCCGTAGCGATGTCGAAGCCCGAAGGATTCCTGGTCGCCTGCGACATCGGCACCTCCAAGATCTGCGTCCTCATCGGCGAGCAGAACGCCTCGGGCACCCTCGACGTCATCGGCAAGGGCGCCTGCGCCAACCGCGGCACCCGCAAAGGCAACATCATCAACGTCGACGCCACCATCGAGGCCATCAAGCGGGCCGCGGAGGAGGCGGAGATCATGGCGGGTGTTCAGATCTCCCGCTCCTGGGTGGGGATCTCGGGCTCGCATGTCCGGTCCTTCAACAGCCGGGGGGTCGTGGCGGTGGCGGGGAAGGACCGGGAGATCACCAAGGAGGACGTCGCCCGGGTCATCGACGCCGCTCGCGGGGTGCAAATCCCTCAGGATCATGAGGTTGTGCACGTCCTGCCCCGGGACTTCGCGGTCGACGGCCAGGACGGGGTGGCCGATCCCCAGGGCATGGTCGGCAACCGCCTGGAGGTCGAGGTCCACGTCGTGACCGCGCCGGTCGCGGTCACCCAGAACATCGTCACCTGCATGAACAAGGCGGGCATCGAGGTCGTCCAGATGGTCCTCGAGCAATTCGCCGCGGCCGAAGCCGTCCTGACGCCCGACGAGAAGGAGCTCGGGATCTGCCTCGTGGACATCGGCGGCGGCACGACCGAGGTCGCCGTCTATCAGAAGGGCACGATCGCCCACACGGCCGTCGTCCCGATCGGCGGAGACCACTTCACCAACGACCTCGCGGTCGTCCTGCGCGCGCCGATCACCGACGCGGAGCGCCTCAAGAAGAAGTTCGGCTGCGCGCTGCGCACGGCGGTGTCCGAGGACGAGATGGTCGAGGTCCCGATGGTCGGCGGACGGGCGCCCAAGCTGTGCCCGCGCACGACGCTCGCCGACATCCTGCAGCCGAGGGCCGAGGAGCTTCTCGGGCTGATCCACGAGGACATCCAGCGGCTGGGCCTCGACAAGGAGATCCGCTCGGGCCTCGTCCTCACGGGCGGCGGCTCCGAGCTCGAGGGCATCGTCGAGATCGCCGAGGGCATCTTCGACGGGCCCGTCCGCCGCGGCATCCCCGCCGGCGTGGGCGGGCTCGTGGACGTGGTCTCGCGGCCGGAGTGGGCGACGGCGACCGGTCTCCTCTTATATGGTCACCGTTACAAGCCGGCGAGACGAAGGGCCCAGGCCTTCTTCCACGCCGCGAACTCGGTCTCGCGATTCATCCGGGACTTCTTCTGATGCGGGGAACGAAACGACGGCGGAGGGAAGGACCCATGATCGAGTTCATGGACGACGACGACAGCCGCAAGCTCTCGATCGAGCTCGACGGAGGCGACGCGTCGCCGGCCACGATTCGCGTGATCGGAGTGGGGGGCGGCGGCTCGAACGCCATCAACCGGATGATCACGGCCGGCGTCAAGGGCGTCGAGTATTTCGCGTGCAACACGGACCTCCAGGCCCTCCGCAAGTGCTCCGCGCCGAACAAGCTCCAGATCGGCGCGCGGCTGACCAAGGGCCTCGGCGCGGGCGCCGACCCCGACGTCGGGAGAAACGCCGCACTCGAGGACCAGGACCGTCTCGCCCACGCCGTCGCCGGCGCGGACATGGTGTTCCTGGCGATGGGGCTCGGGGGCGGCACCGGCTCCGGGGCGGGGCCGATCCTGGCCAAGCTGGCGGCCGAGGCGGGGGCGCTCGCCGTCGCCGTCGTGACCAAGCCCTTCGAGTTCGAGGGCAAGAAACGCATGCGCCAGGCCGAGCGGGCCTCGCGCGAGCTGCGCGACCACGTCGACACGCTCATCACGATCCCCAACCAGCGGCTGCTCGCCTTCGTCGAGCGCAACACGCCGCTCCAGGAGTCCTTCAAGATCGCCGACGACATCCTGCGCCAGGCGATCCAGGGCATCTCCGACCTCATCAACTGCCCCGGCGAGATCAACCTCGACTTCGCGGACGTCCGCAAGATCATGTCCGACATGGGCCGCGCGCTCATGGGGACCGCGACGGCGGAGGGGGAGAACCGGGCGATCCACGCCGCTCAGGCCGCGATCTCCTCGCCGCTGCTCGAGGACGCCTCGATCGAGGGCGCGCGCGGAGTGCTCATGAACATCACGGGCGGCGCGGACCTGACGCTCTTCGAGGTGACGGAGGCGGCTCAGATCATCCAGCAGGCAGCGGATCCGGAGGCCGAGATCCTCTTCGGCTGCGTGCACGACGAGAAGATGTCGGGCAGCGTGAAGGTCACCGTCATCGCGACCGGCTTCGACCGGCTCGAGCGCGGCGTCGACGAAGTCGAGGCCGAGGAGGCGAAGCCGCTGACCGTGGGCTCCAAGCCCCTGCGTCCCCCCTTCCTGCGGGGCGACGATTCCGGAGGCTTCGGGCCCAACGCGTCCTCGCGGGACGACTTCGACATCCCGACGGTGCTGCGCCGCCAGATGGACTAGGGCGCCAGGCGCCACCCGGCGCTCGGCACGCGGCGGGTGGCCCGGCCGAGGATCACTCGCCGACGATCAGGGTGTCCCTCTCGTCCCGCAGCTTGCGCAGCACCCTCCGCCGCTTCTCCCGGGCCTTCCGCCGCCAGGCCACGTAGGCCTTCTCCACCTTCGGATGGCGCTGCCGGTACCGCCGCAGCGCGCGCCGGAAGCGCTTCGACGCGCGGGAGAAGAAGATCGCGGACAGGAAGAAGAAGATCAGCTGCGGCATGACCGGAATCAGGATCCCGATGACGCCCAGGATGAAGAAGAAGATCCCGAGCGCGATGTTCCAGATCTTCCGGCGCTGCGAGGCGAGGGCGCCCGTCGTCTTCTCCTTCCTCTCCTTCCTCTCCTTCCTCTCCTTCTTCATGGCGCGACGGCCGCCTTGATCAGATTCGTGCTGCCCGAGACGCCCCGCGGGACGCCGGCGGTGATGACCGCCTTCTCCCCGGACCGCATGAGGCCATGCGCCACCGCGATCGACGGCGCCTTCTCCAGCATGGCGTCGGTGTCTTCCGCCTTCTCGATGACGAGCGGGATGACGCCCCACACCAGCGCGAGGCGCCGCGCCGTCGCCTCGGAGGTGCAGAGCGCGAGGATCGGCCGCCGCGGGCGGTGCTTCGCGACCAGCCGCGCCGTCGCGCCCGTCTCCGTCCACGCCACGATCACCGACGCTCCCACGTGCTCGGCCAGCTCGCACGCGGCACCCGCGACGGCCTCGGGCAGCGACTGCAGGCCGCGCTCCTCGAACCGGCGCATCCACTGCGTGAAGGGAAACGCCGTCTCCGTGTCGCGCGCGATGCGCTGCATCGTCGCCGCCGCCTCCGCGGGGTAGCGGCCCGCGGCCGTCTCCTCGGAGAGCATGACGGCGTCGGTCCCGTCGAGGATCGCGTTCGCGACGTCGCCGACCTCCGCGCGCGTCGGACGCGGGTTGTCCACCATCGAGAGCAGCATCTGCGTCGCCGTGATGACGGGCTTCCCGGCGCGGTTGGACTTCTCGATGAGCATCTTCTGGAGGAGCGGCACGTGCTCGAGGGGCGTCTCGACGCCGAGGTCGCCGCGGGCCACCATGATCCCGTCGGATTCCTCCAGGATCGCGTCGATGTGTGCGATCGCCTCGGGGTTCTCGATCTTGGCGATGAGGGGAGTCGCCGCGGAGAGCTCGCGGAGCTCCTTCCGGGCCTGCCGGACGTCCTCGGCGCTCCGCACGAAGGAGAGCGCGACGTAGTCGACGCCGTGCGCCGCGCCGAACCGGAGATCCTCGCGGTCCTTGGGGGTCATCCCCGGGGCGGAGCGCGAGCGCGGCAGGCTGATGCCCTTGTGGGACGAGAGCCAGCAGCCGGCCACGACGCGGCAGCGGACGTCGGTCGCGGTGGTGCTCTCGACGCGAAGCTGCAGCTCGCCGTCGGAGAGCAGGATCGCGTCGCCGGGGGCCACGCTGCGGGGGAGGTCGGGGACGCTGACGGAGACCGCGGAGGCGTCGCCGGCGACCGGCCGGCTGGTCAGCGTGAAGACGGAGCCGGGCTCGAGCCGCGCGCCTCCCGCCGCGAACTCGCCGATGCGGATCTTGACGCCGGAGAGATCCTGCAGGACCGCGAGGGGGCGGCCCGCCGAGGCGGACACGGAACGCAGCAGCGCGAGCACCTCTGCGTGCTCGGCGTGGGTCCCGTGGGAGAAGTTGAGGCGGGCGACGTCCATGCCGGCTTCGGCCAGTTGCGCGAGGCGGTCGCGCGAGCGCGAGGAGGGACCGATGGTGCAGACGATCTTGGTTCGCGCCACCGGGACAGCCTAGCAGGTGCGCCTCGCACCGCCGTCGCCGGCGGTGCGAGGCCTCCCTGCGAATCCCAGGAGGTCAGTCGTCAGTCCTGACTCGGGGGTTTCTCCTTCTCCTTCGGGGGCGGCTGCGGATGCTGCGGCCGCGGCTTCGCCTTGGGCGCCGGCTGCGCGTGCTCGGCGTTCGCCTGGCGAGTCTCGCTCTGCGGACGCGCTTCGGGCTGCTCGTTTCGAGGCAGAGCCTTCTGCGCCTGCGCATTCGCCTGCGGCCTATCCGGCTCGGCACGGTGCGGCTCCGGCTGCGGCTTCGCCTTCGGCTTGGGCGCCGGCTTCGTGTGCGCGACGTTCGCCTGGCGGGTTTCGGTCTCCGGACGCGCCTTGGGCTTGGGCTGCGCCTTGTGCGCGGCGCTTTCGGAGGCGCTCGCGTTACGCGCGTTCGATTCGGAGGCCGGACGCGCCGGCTGCTTCTCGCTCTTCGGAGCCTTCTCGGCTCGGGTCTGCGCCTGACGGGTCTCGGCCTGCGCCTTCTGGGGCTTGGCCTGCGCCGATCGCGTCTCCGGACGAGCCGCGGGCGCGGCGGCGACCTTCGCTCGCTCCGCCTCCGGCGCCACGACACGGATGCTCCGGGACTTCGTCATCCCGGCCGCGGCCAGCGTTGTGGGCTGCGCCCGCAGAGACGCGGTGGCGACGCGCTGGATCGGATGTCCGACGGCGCGCTCGACTCTGGCGGCGGGCGGGCCCGCGACGCGGACGACGCCGTTCGAGACGTCGAACCGCGTGGTCTTCACGGCGTGCGGCAGGATCGTGACGCCCTGTTGCGCCGGAACCCTGACGGTCGCGACGGGGACTCCGACGAACTGACGCGTCGGGACGAAGACGTAGCGCGTCGCCGTCACGACGACGGGCGCGCCGAAGTAGCCCGTGGCGGAGAGGGCGAAGGTCGGCGGCACGGGCGCCCAGCCGACGTAGTCGTCGGTGTACGCCCACGTCACCCACGCGGGTGCCCAGACCGTGCCGGGAACCCACACCCATCCGTAGGGATCGACGTACGCCCAGGTTCCGTAGTGGTAAGGGATGTCTCCCCACGGATCGTTGGACGCCCAGGTCCATCCGTAGTCGGAGTAGACCCACTGCCCATCGACGTAGGGCTCCCAGCCGGCGGCGACTCCCGAGGGAGCCCAGCAGTTGCCGTACGAGCCCGCGGCGACCCAGCGTCCGTGCGGGGCGAGCTGGTCATGGAAAAACGACACGCTGACCGACACCGGAGCGGCGGACGCGCTGACGGCCCAGAGAGCCGCGACGGCGAATGCCAAGGCGAAGAAAATTCCTGTGCGGTTTCTCATTTTTCACCACCCGCACGACAGAGGACGCAACTCGCATGCCAGATCGTGCGCTCGCGCCGGCGCGGCATGCTTCTTGCGCTGCGCAGGCGCGTGGAAACCTCCATGCCTTCCGCGGCTCGGGATCCCTCGGACTCCGCGTCCGCGACGAGGGACGTGCGTCTGCACGTGCCGGTCTCGACGATCCTGACGCTCCTGATCGCGGCGGCGTGCGTCTGGGCTCTCCTCCGGCTCGTCCCGAGCCTCGTCGTGTTCTTCGTCGCGCTGGTCCTCGCGGTGACGCTCTGGCCGGTCGTCGACCGCATGGAGCGCCGCGGGCTCTCGCGCCCGCTGTCGGTCGGAATGCTCGCGCTCGGGATGGTCGCCGTCGTCGCCCTGTTCGTGTTCCTCATCCTGCCGCCGCTCGCGAACCAGTCGATCGAGCTCGCGGCGAATATCGGCGCGTATCGCCGCAAGGTGCAGGCGCATCTGAATCCGGACCACCCGCTGCTCGCTCGGCTGATGTCCGAGATCTTCGACCTGCCGTCGTCACCCGAGGTCGCGCATTCCCTTCGCCGGCCGCTCGCGTGGGGCCAGGTCGTCCTCGAATCGGCCCTCGCGGCGGTGATGGTGCTCGTGCTCTCCGTCTACCTGCTGCTCGACGGGAAGCGGACCTACGCCTGGCTCCTTGCGTACGTGCCGCGGCGCCACCGCTCGAAGATGGCGGAGACCGTTCCGGCGGTCTCCGAGGTCGTCATGGCCTACGTCCAGGGCCAGCTGCTGACGTCGCTGCTCGCGGGAGGCTACGCGTTTGCGGCGTTGACCATCCTTCGCGTGCCTTCCGCGCTGCCGCTCGCCGTGCTCGCGGCGATCTGCGACGTGCTGCCGATCCTCGGCGTCTTCATCTCGACGATCCCCGCGGCCTTCTTCGCCTTGACGGTCTCGCCGTTCGCCGCGGCCGCCGTCGTCGTCCTCTATCTCCTCTACCACGCGATCGAGAACTACGTGATCATCCCGCGCGTGTACGGCCGGCGCCTGCGCCTCTCGCCCCTCGTGGTCCTCATTGCGCTGATCGTCGGGGGGAGCCTCTACGGGGTCCTCGGCGCGGTGCTCATCCTGCCGGTTTTCGCGGCCTATCCGATCATCGAGAAGATCTGGCTCACCGACTATCTGAGCGACGAGGTCGTCGCCGACCACGCCGAGCTCGCCGAGGCGGCCGCGACGGGCGAAGACCGCGCGATCGACGCGGTCCTGCAGGGCGAGGAACATCCCTCCGAGCGCATGACGATCCGGAAAAACGGATAAACGGTGAAATCGCCAAACGGCTGAACGAATAGCCGCCGATGCGGCGGCTGTTCGAGCCCGGCTGGCAAGGCCCTTGCTGGCCTGAAGGCTCGGAGGTCGTGTCTCTTGGACTCTCGCGATTCGATGCACGTCGTGGGGCTGACGAGTGACGGAGAGGTGCCTCTTCTCCGCACACTCACCCCGGAGGAGGAGATCGTGCTTCCCGGCGTCACGGTCGACGACACTGGCGCCGGTTGCGACCTCCTGGCGGTGGATCGACTGCTCGGAGCTCTCGGATACGAAGCGCGCGAGCTCGTGACGATGTCCCGCTACGGAATCCCGAACGGTTCGGGGGGTCGCTCGAGCATCCTCATGGCGCCGCTTCTCTCGCGGCGCGAGACGCGACCGCCGGCCATGCCGGGGCTCGCCGTCCACGAGATTCCCATCGCCGGCGCCGCCGGGTGGCTGCGCGAGCGGAAGGGGCTCGGATCGCGCGTCGATCCGAGGGTCTGGGTCGGGCTGATCCTGGTCGAGCGTCAGTTCCCGTCGTGGGCCCGCGAGCGCCTCCGCGCGAGCCTGGAGGGGCTGCGACGGCGGCGCTTCGCCGGCGCCTCCGTGGCGGCCGGCGCCTCCCGCCCCGCCGAAAGCGTGCGGAGAGCCTGATGCTTCCGCAACGGCACTCCGCCACGGACTCCGCCACCCTTCTCGATCACGCTCCGCTGCTCATCTGGCGCTGCGACCCGGACGGACACCGCGGCTACTTCAACGAGACGTGGCTGCGGTTCACCGGACGAAGCCGCGAAGAGGAGAGGGGAGAGGGCTGGATGCAGGGAGTCCATCCGGACGACGCGCGGCGGCGAGCGGAGCTGTTCGTCGACCCGCTGCGCCGCCTGGCGCCCTTCGAGGTGGAGTACCGTCTGCGGCGCCACGACGGCTTGTACCGCTGGGTCCTGGAGCGCGGCGTTCCGATCCACGACGAGGACGAGGTGCACGGCTTCGTCGGGGCGTGCCTCGACATCCACGACCGCCGGCGCGGAGAGGAGTCCCGCGAGGCCGCGCTGCGGATGATGGCGCACGAGCTGCGCACGCCGCTGCAGGCCGTGAAGATGCACGTCGAGGTCATGCGCCGCGCGGCGGCCTCGGGCGAGGTCTGCACCCCCGAGATGTTCGATCGCCTGGACGTCCAGATCGACCGGCTGGGACGGCTGATCAGCGACCTCCTGCGAACGGGAGACCTCCACGCGCTGTCGCTTCACAAGGTGCGGGTCAACCTCGCCGCCCTGCTGAAGAGGGTGATCGCGCTGCGGACCGACGAGCCGAGCGACTCTCCGGGCCGCTCCCGCCACCACCTGACGTATCGCGGGCCCGAGCGCGCCGACGTCGAGGGAGAGAGCCGCAGCCTCGAACAGGCGTTCCACGGGCTTCTCGACAACGCGTTCAAGTTCTCGCCCCGCGGCGGGGACATCGAGGTGGAGCTGCGGCCCGACCAGGATCACCACCGCGTCACGATCCGGGACCAGGGCGTCGGGATTCCCGAAGAGGACCTGCCGTCGGTCGGGCGGCGGTTCTTCCGCGGGAGCAACGCTCCGCGGCGCAACTTTCCCGGCCTCGGCCTCGGGCTCGCGGCGGCGAGCGAGGTGTTCGAGCGGCACGGCGGCGGTCTCGCGGTCGCGAGCGAGGTGGATCGGGGCACGGAGATCACGGTCGACCTGCCGCGCAGTCCGGCGGAGCCGGCATGAAGCGGATCCTGATCGCCGACGACGATCGCGGAATCCTCGAGGGGATGGAGACCCTGCTGTCCCGCCGCTACGACGTCGTGACGGCGCGCAACGGGGAGGAGGCGCTCGAGCGGCTGAGCGAGGGTCCCGTGGACCTCGTCATCCTCGACCTCCTGATGCCGCTCCTCGACGGCGAGAGCGCCCTCGTCCGTCTCCGAGAGAGCGGATACGGCGGCGGCGTCATCGTCATGTCGGCGCACCCCGACCGCCTCGGGCGCACGCGGCAGCTCGGCGCGGACGATTTCCTGGTGAAACCCTTCGAGTTTCGCGAGCTCGAGCGCGCGATCGAGCGACTCCTCCCGCGCGGATCTCGCGGCGCGGCCTCGGCCCGGGCCTGACCGAATCCCCGGTCGACGGCCTCGACTGGCACGTCGATTGCGAGACCCTTCTTCGTGTCCGCGAATCCGAGACCCCGGACGAAGGAGCGGGCTCGCCCGGCTCATGTCGGAAGGCCCCGCTGGGAGTGGCATCGGCCGCACGGCTGGCGCCGGGCTGCGGTGTGGACCGCGGGAATCCTCGCGGCGATCCTCCTCCTGCTCATCGTCCTGCCGCCCATCGTCGCGGAGCCGATGCGCCGCTCGATGGAGCGCCGCATGAACGCCAGCCTCAAGGGCTACAACGTGCACATCGGCAGGCTGCGGCTTCGGCCCTTCGATGTCGGCCTCACGCTCGTGAACCTGACGCTGCGCCAGAGCGCGAACCCGGAGCCGCCGATCGCGGTCTTCCCGAGGCTCCAGGCGACGGTGCAGTGGCGGGAGCTCCTGGCAATGAAGCTGGTCGCGGACTTCCTCCTGGACCGCCCGGTCGCGTACGTCAACCTCGCACAGTTGCGCCAGGAGGCGTCGGACGAGACCCCCGTGAAGCAGAAGGGCTGGCAGGAGGCCGTCGAGCAGATCTATCCGCTCAAGATCAACCTGTTCCGCGTGCGGGACGGCGAGGTCACGTACGTGGACGAGGATCCGAACCGGCCGCTGCACATCACGCACCTGCAGTTCACCGCCAACAACATCCGCAACATCCACTCGAAGGACCGGACGTATCCCTCGCCGATCCACGGCGAGGCGGTCGTCTTCGAGACCGGCCACGCCGTCGTGGACGGGCACGCGGACTTCCTCGCCGAGCCGTTCATGGGGATTCACGTCCTGATGAACCTGACGGGAATTCCGCTCGACTACTTCCGTCCGATCATCGCGCGCTCGAACCTGGACATCCGCAACGGCGTCCTCCGGCTCGCCGGCGAGGTCGAGTACGGCCCGAAGGTCCAGTTCGCCCACCTGCAGGACCTCACGATCCGCGACATGCGGCTCGACTACGTGCACACGGCGCCGACCGCGGCGGCGGAGGCGGCCCGGCGGCAGGCCGTCGGACAGGCCGCGAGCAAGGTGACGAAGAAGAACTCGGAGACGATCCTGCGCGTGGACCACCTCGCGCTCGAGAACTGCGACGTCGGCCTCGTGAACAAGGCGAAGAACCCGGGGTACAGGGTCTACCTCGCGCCTCTGGCGGTGCGCATCGAGAACTACTCCAACGGGTTCGCCGCCGGCCCGGCGAAGGTCACGCTGAAGGGGAAGTTCATGGGCGCCGGCGACGCATCGGCCGCGGCCACCTTCCGGGCCGACGCGAACGGCCCCGACTTCGACGTGAAGGGTCAGATCGAGAACACGCCGATGGTGCGCATGAACGACCTCTTCCGCTCGTACGGAAAGTTCGACGTCGTCGCGGGGACCTTCTCGTTCTACACGGAGCTCAAGGTGGCGCACGGCCGGATCGACGGGTACGTCAAGCCGCTCTTCCAGGACATGAAGGTGTACGACAAGCGGCAGGACGCCGAGAAGAGCCTGTTCCGGAAGCTGTACGAGAAGCTCGTCGGCGGCATCGCCGGCTTGCTCGAGAATCGGCGCAAGGAGGTCGCGACGCAGGCCGACATCTCCGGGCCGGTGGAGAACCCGAACTCGAGCACGTGGCAGGTGATCGGTCGGCTGATCGAGAATGCGTTCTTCCGGGCCATCCTCCCCGGTTTCGACGAGGAAATCACCCGCCTGCAGCGGAAGTGACGGAGGAGCCGGACGATGCTCCTCTTCCAGACCCTGATCGCGCTGCTGCGGCGCTCGGCCGGCAAGGTCATCGAGTCGATCTTCGGATGGGCCGTCGCGGCGCTCTTCGGCGAGGTCAAGAAGGACGAGAAGACGGCGCTCTCGGCGGCGGTCGCGGGAGTCGCCATCTGGCCGATCCTCCTCGCCGGCATCGCGGTTCCGCGGGTCGCCGCCTTCGTCCTCGCATTCGTTCCCCTGCCGAAGAGCACGCCCGCGCTCCTGCTTCGGATCGGGTGGGCGGTCCTGGCCCTGCTCGTCCCGATCGCGGTGGGACTCATCCTCCAGCGCCGCGAGGGCCTCCGGCACTGGGGCGTGCGCCAGCTCGCGGCCGGCTTTCCCATCAGCGCGGGGCTCTCGGCGGCGTTCCTGCTCGCGTTCGTCGCCCTGCCGTTCCAGAAGCTCGGCGCGGCCATGCGCGGCGAGAGCGAGGAGCACGTCACCCTCATCGTCGAGGAGGGCTCTCTCGAGGAGGTGGCGTCGGACCTTCGCAAGGCGCTCGACGAGGACGGCCTCGCCGTCGAGCCGGCGCCCGCGCCGTGGCTCGCGCGCGCGATCGCGGCCATTCTGAGATCCACCGCCCGCATCGTCGGAAAGACCGCGAGCGCCCCGCGCCACTATCGCGGCCCCGATCTCGAGCTGACCCTCTTTCCGCACGGCGCCACGATCCGCGGCCTCCCGCGCGCCACCTCGAGGGCCCATGCGGTCATCGCGGGGACCGCGACGCGCACGCCGGCCCTGCAGACGACGGACGCCGAGGCGCAGAAGCTGGAGCGGAGGATCAAGGAGGTGTGGGCGAAGGCGGAGCACCGGCGCTCGCAGGCGGCGTCGAACCGGCTCTACGGCGAGCTCGCCCGCGCGCTGTCGCGCCTGAACTGTCCCTTCGAGGATTGGGAGACCGTCTACCGGGAGTGCCTGCAGCTCGGCTTGCTCGCCGAGGGTCTCGCGGATCCCATCGCGGAGACCGCGGGCGCGCGCTTTCACCGCGACCCGCGCGTGCGGAAACGGTCGCGGCGGCTCGCGCGCCGCGCGCGGGGCCCGACCCGCGAGACGGCGATCACGTCGGCCGCCAAGTCCGTCATCACGCTCGCCCAGAAGCTCGCGCAGCGGATGCTCTCGCCGCGCCGCTAGTCCCCCGATCGAGCCAGCGATGAGCCGTACGGGAAGGAAGCGCACGGGAAAAAAGCGCGGCGCGCTCTCCGCCCTCGTTGTCCTGGGCATCGTCGTCCTCGTCGCGGCGGGATTCGCGGGCTACGCCGCGTCGGCGCGCTGGCTCCTGTCGGGACCGCGGCTGCGCTCCTGGATCAACACGAGCCCGGAGACGACGCTCCTCGACTGGGACCAGGCCGTCTCCCGCTGGCCCGGCGTCGTGCGCATCAAGAACCTCCGCATCCGCGGGAGCGACGCGAACGTGGAGTGGGAGATCCGGCTCGCCGACGCCCGCGCCGACTTCTCGGTCGCCGCGCTGCTTTCGCGAACCTTCCGCGTCGAGCGCGTGGCCGGAACCGGACTGAGCTTCCGTCTCCGTCAGAAGATCGACCGCGGAGACCCGACCCGTCCGCCGACCGGGGTGCTTCCCCCGATCGAGGGGTTCGCGGACCCGCCGCTGCGGCGGGCCGAGTCCCCGGCGCCGGCGCGCGACGGCGGGCGGCCGTGGACGGTCGACGTCGGCGACATCGCGATCGACCGCTTCGACGGGATCTGGTTCGACGCGTACCGCTTCGAGGGCTCCGCGCGACTGCGAGGCCGATTCCTGCTGAGGCCCGGTCAGCGCGCGCGCGTCGGGCCGGCCGACATCGACTTCGAGAAGGGCGTTCTGAGAGTCGGAGATCGGCCGTTCGTGTCCGATCTCGAAGGCCGCATTCACACGACGATCGCGACGTGGGATCCGCGCCACGTGCAGGGCTCCGCCGTGTGGCGCCAGGTGGACGCGAAGATCGATCTGCACGGCCCGACTTCCGGTCTCGATCTCCTGAACTATTACCTCCGCCGCAGCCGCGAGCCGCGCTTCGCGGGAGGACGGGGCGACCTTTCGCTGGCGACCTCGATCGAAGACGGGATCGCCTCGGGCCGCGTGAGGCTCACCGCGAACGGCGCTCAGGCGCGGCGGCCCGGAGTCGAGCTGTCCGGCGATCTCCGTGCGGAGCTGCGCGTGCCCCGCTGGGACCTTCAGGGATCCGCGATCGACCTCACCGGCAGCTCGCTGCAGGTCTCCGACGTCGCGGCGGCGGGCGCGGCCGACACGCGCGGCTGGTGGGGGAAGTTCACTCTCGCTCCGGCGCGCCTTCGCGACGGGCTCGACGCCAGGGTCGCGCTCGAGTGCAGGGACGCGCGGCCGCTCCTGGCGGCGCTCGGCGTCGGATTGCCCGCGTGGACGCGCGGCCTCCTGACGCTCGAGAGCCTGACGGCGGACGCGGAGATCCTGCTCGCGCCGGAGCGCACGCGTGTCCACGCGCTCGAGGCACGAGGAGGGGAGTTCCACATCCTCGGCGAGTACGCACGCCGCTCCGGCGAGGAGCGGGGCGTCTTCCTCCTCGAGTCGAGACTCCTGCGCGTCGGGGTCCACGCGCACGATGGACAGGCGAGCCTGCATCTACTCGGCGTACGAAGCTGGTTCCAGCAGCAGAGCGCGGCGATCGCACAGACCTCTCGCGAGGACAGCCGGGCCGGGGGGAAATGAGCCGCATACGCGGGCGTGACGCGCGTCACCACGCGCGTCTTCCGCGGAGGAACTGGCCTGCCTCTTGCTCCTTACTCTTTTCGCGGTGGGGCAACGAATTGGTCGTTGCCGTCGAGTGAGGAGGAGGAGGGAGCGATGTTGCTGGCATTGGTTTTTTCGATCCAGGCGACGACGGCCGCGAACAACGCCGCCGCCGCGCCGAATCCCTGCATGGACCAGATGTCGGAGCTGTGCAAGATCTCGGCGCTGTTCTGTCCGAGCGCGTATCCGTCGGATCTCACTCCGGGAACGCGCGGGGTTCCTTGCTGGCCCGACGCGAATGCGCCGGGCGCCGCGCGCGACACGCGCGTCGTGAGCCGCCCGACGGGCGCGGCGACGCAGAGCACGCACGCGGAGTCGGCGCGGAGCACTCCGAGCGCGACGAGCGCGACGGGATCCGGCGCTTCCGGCGACTCGAGCACGGAGCCGGACACGCGCGGCCAGCATCTCTTCGGAAAACTGTTCACGCGCTTCTTCGAGGGTCGCTGAGTCTCGCGGAAGAGCTCGAGAGGCCGCGGCACGGTGCTTGCACCGCCTCCAAGGCATCGGGACATGGTGTCTCGAACTCTTCGGTCAAGGAGATTCGGCGAGTTCGACGCCTCGGAGATCGAGGTGAAGGTGTCCTCTTCGTCGTCCAACTCGTAGGTCTCCTCTTTCGGGGCCGGCGTGATTCGCGCCGGCCCCTTTCTTCAGTCCGGACGGCCGAGATCCTCCGGAGCGATGCGGCGGGGGTCAGGACCGATCGCTTCGGGTGTCCGAGTCGGCGCGGGGCGACGCGAGCCGGTCGATCGCGGCGATGAGCCGGTCGAGGTTGACCGGCTTGATGAAGTGCTCCGCGAATCCGTTGGCCCGGCTCGCCGCGACGTCCTGCTCCATGCCGTAGCCGCTCAGCACGATCCCGGGGAGGCTCGGGCGCAGCGCGCGCAGACGGGAGAGGACCTCGAGTCCGCTGCCGTCGGGCAGCCCGACGTCCGACACGAGTACGTCCGCGGGGTGGCGGCGGAAGGTCACGTCCGCCTCCGCGACGCCGCCGGCGAGTCGAACGTCGAACCCCGCCTCCGCCAGGAGGTCCCGCATGGCCTCCGCCGTGTCGAGGTCGTCCTCGACGAGGAGCACGGACACCGGACCGCGAGCGCCGCTCGCCGCGCCGGCCGCGGCTCCGCGGGGAGGATGCGGCGCGGGCCGGTCCGCCGTGGTGGCGAGGCGGACCTCGAAGCACGCTCCGCGTCCCTCGCCTTCGCTGGAGGCGATGATCGTGCCCCCGTGCTCGTCGACGAGCGTCTTGGCGATCGACAGCCCCAGCCCGAGCCCCGCACCGGCTCGCACGGCGGTCGAGTCGCCCTGGACGAACGGCTCGAAGATCCGGTCCAGAAGGTCGCTCCCGATCCCCTTGCCGGTGTCCCGGATGCTCACCCGGAACGCGCCGGGCTCCGGGTTGTCGGAGGACACCGCCACGCGGCCTCCCCGCGGCGTGAACTTGATGGCGTTGCGGATCAGGTTCCAGAAGACCTGCTGGAGCCGGCCTCCATCGGCCGAGCCGAAGTGCTCGGGCGCGTCGAGATGGGTCACCATCGTCAGCCCCTTGGCGAGGAGCTCGCTGCGGGAGCTCTGGACGACCGTCGCCAGGAGCTCGTGGTAGTCGAGCGCCTGACGATGCAGCTCGAACTTCCCGCGCGCGATGCGGGTCAGGTCGAGGAGGTCGTCGATGAGCCGGGCCTCGAGCTCCGCGTTGCGCCCGATCATGGCGATCGAATCGTGGACCCCGGCGGGGAGGTCGGCCCGCTGCTGCAGTCGGTGGACCGAGGCCACGATCGGCGTCAGCGGCGTGCGAAGCTCGTGGGAGAGGTTCGCGAGGAAGCGGTCCTTCGTCGCGTTCGCCTCCTCGGCGCGCCTCCGCGCCTGGACGAGCTCCTCCTGCTGGCGCCGGCGCTCGGTCACGTCCCGCTGGATGCGGGAGACGCCCACCATTCGTCCGCTCGCGTCACGGATCGCCGAGACGTGCACGGCGACCTCGATCGTCCGGCCGTCCTTCGTGACCCGGCGGACGTCGACTTCCGACGTCTCTCCCGCCGCCAGGGTCTCGCCGGACACCTTCGGCTCGACGAAGCCGCGGGGCGCGAGCTCGTGCATCCGGTGGCCGAGCATCTCTTCGGCGGTGTAGCCGTAGAGCGCCTCGGCGCCCGGGTTCCAGTCGCGGATCGATCCGTCCATCCCCTCTCCCACGATCGCGACGTGCGCGGAGACGACGATGTCCGCGAGCCGCTGCACCGCGAGCTCCGCCTCGCGCTGCGCGCTGATGTCCCGGAAGACGAGCACGACTCCCGAGAGCCGGCCGTGGTCGTCGCGAATGGGCGCGCCGCTGTCGGCGATCGGGATCTCCCGCCCGTCCTTCGACAGGAGGATCGTGTGGTTCGCCAGCCCCACCACCACGCCCTCCCGGAGGACGCGCCGGATGGGATTCTCGACGGGCTGGCGGGTGCCCTCGTTGACGATGCGGAAGACCTCCTCCACGTCGCGGAGGTGGCCCTCATCGGCGGTCCAGCCCGTCAGACTCTCTCCGACGGGGTTCATGAAGGTGATCCGGCCGTGCACGTCGGTGGCGAGCACGGCGTCGCCGATGCTGTGCAGCGTCGTCCGGAGGCGGGCCTCCGCCTCCGCGCGGCCGAGCATGTCGCGCCGGATGACGAGGATGAGCGCCACGAGGAGCGCGAGGACGAGCGCCGCGCCGCCGACCGCGGCCGCGCGGAGAATCCGGGACGAGCGCTCGGCCTCGCGGATGCGCGCGGCGAGGAGGCCCCGTTCCTCGGAATGGATGGCATCCACGCTCTGGCGGATCATCTCCATCAAGCGGTTGCCGACGTCGGACTGCACGAGCTCCATCGCGCCGGCGACGTCGCCCGCGCGGCGGAGGCGGATCGTCTCGCCAATCTCGCGCAGCTTCGCGTCGGCGAGCCCGCGCAGGGCGCCGACGCGGCGCTGCTGGACGGGGTTGTCGGCCGTCAGCGTGGCGAGGGAATCGAGCTGGGGGCCGGCGGCCGCGACCGCCGCGGTGTAGGGCGCGAGGTAGGACTCCTCGCCGGTCAGGATGTAGCCGCGCTGGCCGGTCTCCGCGTCGCGCAGGTTGCCGAGAACGTCGTCGGTGGCGGCGAGCACGCGATAGGAGTGGACGACCCAGCGATTGGCGTCCAGCAGGCGGCGCGCGTTGGCGTCCTGAATCCAGCCGAGGCCGACCAGCGCGAGCGCCACGAGGGCCGCGCCGGCCGCGATCTTGAGTCCGAGTCCGTGCTGAGACGCCATGAGGTGCGCTTAGGCCCGGTCCGAAGTGTACCCGACCGGCCGAGCGCAGGACTCAGTGTTCCGACGGCGCCTCGGCGTGAATGAGCCGGGGCCTCGGCACCGGGGGCCGCTTCTTCTCCATGGCCATCGTCGGGCGCCTGCGGCGCTCGAACTCGTCGAGCTTCACCGGGCGCCCGAGACGCGCCGACTCGAGCAGCGCGCGGATGATCCGGACGTCCGCGAGGCCCTCGCGTCCCGACGGCTCCGGCTCGCGATCGTTCAGGATGCAGTCGGAGAAATACAGCAGCTCCGGCGCGAACTGATCCCGCTTGGGGAAGGTCCTCTGCGACGTCCGGCCGCCGACCGTCACCTTCTGGACGAGCGGCTCGGCCAGCTCGTAGGCCGGGTCCATCCGCAGGTCTCCCTTCGTGCCGACGATCTGGTACCAGCCGGTCTCGGACGCGCCGAAGCTGCACGTGAACGTCGCGAGCCGCTGCACGGGGAATCGCAGGACGCAGCTCATCATCTCGGGACAGGCCTCGAATCGCGGATCGCCGAGGTTGGCGCTCCAGGCGAAGACCTCCTCCGGCTCCGCGCGGAAGAGGTACCGCGCGGCGTTGATGCAATAGATGCCGATGTCGTAGATGGGGCCGCCGCCCTCCTCGGTCGGGCTCAAGCGGATGTTGTCCGCGGCGACCTGCATGGTGAAGACGGAATGGAAGATCCGGGGCTCGCCGATCCGGCCCGAACGGACGACCTCGACCGCCTCGAGATTCGCCTTCTCGAAGTGGAGGCGATAGGCGGTCATGAGCCGGACGCCGTTTTCCGCGGCGGCGTCCCGCATCGCCTCGCAGTCCGCGCTCGTGACCGCGAGCGGCTTCTCGCAGAGCACATGCTTCCCGGCGCGCGCCGCGCGGATCGCATACTCGCGGTGCATCGCATTCGGCAGCGCGATGTAGACGGCGTCGATCGTCTCGTCCGCGAGGCACTCGTCGAAGCCCCCGTAGTCGTAGAGCCTGTCGGCGCCGTGGCGTCGCGCGAGCGTCCGGAGCTTGGTCGGGTCGTCGGAGACCAGCGCCGCGAGCTCGGAATTCTTGCGCGCGTGGCGAAACGCCGGAAGGACGGCGGCCTGCGAGATGTATCCGAGGCCGACGACGGCGTAGCGGATCCGGCGCCGGGAGTCTCGGCGCGATCGCGGACGGGGGCGGGTGCGGGTTCGGGGAGCCGAGGGCATGGGTTCTTCCTCCCGGGGGGCGGGCAATGCTTCGCCCGGCGAACGGTCCTTGCAACCCGCAAGCCAGCGACGAGCGATTGGCGCGAAAATCGCAATGCTCCAGGGCGTGCGTCGAGATGCCGGCGTCCCGCGACCGCGACCCGCGACACTCCCCCCGGCGAGCCTCCGAAGGCGGGTCGGACGTTCGCTTCGTCCTGTTCCGATTCTGCGCGCGGTCATCGCCGGCCTGGCCGTCCTTTCGAGAGACGCCAGCGCCTCTTTCGCGGAGATCGCGTTCCGGCGTCCGAAGCGCAGCCGGCCCTCGCGCGGCGAGCAGCGGCGCCTGGACCACGGTCGGCTCTCGTGGCTGCGAGGGCACGAGGGCGACCTCGCGGTCTGGTCCTGGGGGTCGGGCCCGCGAGTGCTCCTGGTCCACGGCTGGGGAGGGCACGCGGGGCGCCTGAGCGCGTTCGTGGAGCCTCTCCTGGAGGCGGGGTTCGGCGTCGTCGCGTTCGACGCGCCCGCGCACGGCATCTCCGAGGGACGGTTCGCGACGCTTCCCGATTTCACCCGAAGCGTCGAGCTCGTCGCCGGAGTCTTCGCGCCCGTCGCCCTCGTGGGGCACTCGATGGGCGCGGCCGCGTGCGCGCTGGCCGTGCGCGGAGGCCTCGCGGTCCGCGCGGCCGTCCTCCTCGCGCCGCCCGCGGATCCCGAGGCTTACACCTCCCGCTTCGCGCGCTACATGGGGCTGTCCTCGTGCTGCACGGACTCGATGAAGGAGCGCCTCGAGCGGCGCTACGGGGTCACGTTCCCGTCGCTCCGACTGCCGGCGGGCCCGCCGGGGGTGCCGACGCTCGTCGTGCACGACCGCCGCGACAAGAGGGTTCCCCTCCGCGACGGCGTCGCGATCTGCAAGAGCTGGCCGAAGGCGCGTCTCCTCGTCACGAGCGGCCTCGGCCATCACCGCATCCTCCGGAGCCCCGAGGTGATCCGGCGCTCGGTCCGATACCTCTTCCGCCATGCGGACATCCCCGACAAGTCCCGGCAGCCGAGGCGGTTGCCGGACGCCGTGGCCGCGGCCCCGATCGCCGCGATCCGGCGGCACGCTTCTTGAAACACACGGGGTCGGCCCAATTCAGGGCCGAATGGAGGGACATCACAATGAAACGCATCGCAGGCGCGGCGATCGCGATCGGCTTCCTGATCGGAGGCACCGCGGGCGCACAGAGCACCCAGCCCCAGGAGAAGTCACACACCGAGTCGGTCACCAAGCACACCGGTCCCGGCCCCGACACCAAAATGAAGACCGAGACGGTCGTCGGAACGGTGAAGGAGTACGAAGCGGGCAAGAAGATCAAGATCTCCGGACCCGCCGACAAGACCTATTCGTTCGACCTCGACAAGAAGGACCAGGCGGCCCGCGTCGACGGATCGATCGCCGTCGGTCAGATGGCGAAGGTCGAATACCACAAGGGCGACGACGGCTCCGAGATCGTGAACGTGATCTCCGAGGCGCCGGCGGGCACCAAGGCCTCCGCCTCGGCGGCGGCCAAGGCTCCGCGCGTTCACTCCGAGTCGACCACCAAGCACACGGGCCCCGGCCCCGACTCGAAGGTGAAGACGGAGACGGTGATCGGGACGGTCAAGACCTACGAGCCCGGCAAGAAGATCACCGTGGTCGGACCCAAGGACAAGGACTACAGCTTCGACCTCGACGAGAACGCCGCGTTCAAGGGCGACGTGGCCGTCGGACAGCGGGTCAAGGTCACCTACACCAAGACGGACAACGGAGACAAGATCACCTCGGTGATGCCGGCCAAGGGCGGCGCCTAGACGCGCGGTCGACGACCACCGACAAACGCTTTCGGTCTCGATTCCGGTGGGGGCTCAAGGCCCCCACCCTTTTCGCATGGGGGAGGGAATCATGACGCTGCTCAGGATGGCCCTCGCGTGCCTGGTGCTCTCGGCCGTCTCGCTCCTGCTCGTCCCCATCGCGGCGGCCAAGATCGCCGGCTTCGTCTTCGCGTTCCTCTTCGTGGTGTTTCTGCTGCTCGGCCTGGCGACCGTCGACAACCTCGCGACCTGAGTCCGCCTCGGCTCCCATTCGCTTGCGGAAGGGTCCTACGCCTTCCCGCTCAGACTTTTCCGCGCTCCCACCGCTACAGGCTTCCGGCGAATCCGCGCCGGCGAGGCTCGCCCGCGCGGAAGGGATTTGTCATAGGATCCGCGGGGAGTGTCGCGCTCAAACACGGGAATCCGCACAGGATGGGAGCCTAGGTGAACGAAAAGATCCTTCCGGGAGCCGAGCGACAGAATCAGGTCGCCCTCCGCAAGTTTTTTCACGACGTCGCGACGCCGCTTTCGGCGGTTTCCCTGCACATCGAGCGGGCCGCCCGCCTGAGCTCCCGCGGCGGAGATCCGACGGAGGCGCTCTCGACGGCGCGCCGGGAGCTCGAGCGCGCCTTCGAGCTGTTCGAGCGGGGCCGGGACGCCCTGCTCTCCACGACCGAGGAGACTCGGTGACGGCGGCCCCGGCCAAGAACGGGGAGCCCCGCACGCGCAAGGCCGAGGCGTCCGACCCGGCCAACACGATGCCGGCGCCGGGCCTGAAGGTCCTGGTCGTCGAGGACGACGTCGCGGTCCGCAAGGGGCTCGACGTCGCGATCCGGGACCTCGGGGGCCAGACCAAGTGCGTCGGAACCGCGGGCGAGGCGATGCGCGCCATCGAGGACTTTCAGCCCGAGGTTCTCGTCGTCGACCTTCATCTTCCCGACGGGGACGGCCTCGAGGTCTTCCGCGCCGCCAGCGAGAGCAACCCCGACCGCGACGGCGTCGTCATCACGGGCCAGGCCTCGCTCGACTCCGCCGTCGAGGCGCTGCGCGCCGGGATCTCGGACTACCTGTTGAAGCCGCTGCGCCCGGCGCAGCTCGAGGTGGTCTTCCAGCGTCTGGCGGCGAAGCGCCGCCTCGAGTCCGAGGTCGAGACGCTTCGGGCCGAGCTGCAGGAGACGGGCAAGCTCGGGGAGCTCATCGGACGCTCCGAGCCCATGATGAAGATCTTCGACGTGATCCGCCGCGTCGCGCGCTCGAACGCTCCGATCCTGATCACCGGCGCGAGCGGCACCGGCAAGGAGGTCGTCGCGCGCACCCTGCACCGCCTGTCGCGGCGCTCGGCGGCTCCGTTCGTCGCCTTCAACTGCGGCGCGATCTCGCCCACGCTGATCGAGAGCGAGCTCTTCGGCCACGAGCGCGGGTCCTTCACGGGCGCCGACAAGCGGCGCGTGGGGTACTTCGAGGAGGCCAACGGCGGGACGCTCTTCCTCGACGAGATCACCGAGATGGGTCCCGAGCTTCAGGTCAAGCTGCTCCGCGTGCTCGAGGCGAGGACGCTTCGGCGCGTGGGAGGAACGCAGGACCTCCGCGTCGACGTGCGGCTCGTCTCGGCCACGAACCGGGACCCCCGCGAGGCGATCAAGGACGGGAAGCTTCGCGAGGACCTCTACTACCGCCTGAACGTCTTCCCGATCGCCCTGCCGCTGCTGGCAGAGCGGCGCGAGGACATCCCTCTGCTCGCGGAGCACTTCCGCCGGCAGATCGAGGACCAGGAGAAGGCCGGCGTCGCGGCCTGGTCGCCGGAGGCGCTCCAGATGCTCGACTCCTACGACTGGCCCGGGAACGTGCGGGAGCTTCGCAACGTCGTCCATCGCGCATACGTCATGACCGAGGGCGAGACCATCCAGCCCGAGGTCCTCGAGAGCCTCCTGCCGCAGCGGCGTGAGAAGACGGGCCGCGGCAGCGGGAAGACCTCCGTCGCGAAGGGCGACAAGAGCGAAGCCAAGAGCGAGAAGAAGGCCCCCTCCGCGCGCAAGCGCTGACCGCCGCGCGCGAGCGCCGATCCGGCGGCCGATTTCGACCCCGCGGTCTGGCACGGGTTTCGCTCATGGATCCTCCCGGGGGCCGCTGAGGGCACCCCGGAAAGGAACTAGGGCAAAGCGATGCTTTGGACCATCTTCGTCATACTGCTCATCCTCTGGGTGCTCGGATTGGTCTCGGGTTACACGCTCGGCGGCTTCGTTCACGTGCTCCTCGTGATCGCCGTCGTCGTCCTCATCATCAACCTGATTCAGGGACGGCGCGTCGTCTGACACGGAATCCGTCGGACAGGGAAAGGGCCCCGGCGAGCCGGGGCCCTCTTCTTTTGGAGCGGGGAAACGCCTAGGCGTTGTGGCGGCGCAGCAGGGCGCCCGTGACCAGCAGGGCCGCGCCGGCGATCGCCAGCAGACCCTCGGAGGTCCCGGTCTTCGGAAGCCGCTCGTTGTCGGTCCCGCCCGTGGTGCGCGAGGAGTACGACGAGCTCGACGACGGCGAGGTGCTCATCGTTGTGCTCGGAGCGCTCGGATTCGGGTTGTTGCTGTAGGTCCGGTTGGAGTAGGCGCTCGAGGAGCTCTCCGTCGCCGGGGCCGGCGCAGGGGCGGGGGCCGGCGGCGGGTTCACGGTCGAGCTCGAGTAGCTCGTCGAGCTGCTCGCGCTGGACTTCGGCATCTCGTTCTCGGCGACCTGCGTCGAGGTGGAACCGTCCTTCGCCGTGTAGCTCTGCTTGCGCTCCGTGGAGCTCACGGCCGGCGGCACGTGCGCGCCGAGCGCGTTCTCCGAGACCGAGGAGACGCCGGTCGTGCTCGAGCCGACGCCGGTCGCGACGAAGTTGATCTCGCGGCGATCGAACTGCGCATCGGTGACCGGGTTGCGCGCGATCAGGACGATCTTGTGCGGACCGGGCCGGACGCCGCTGACGCGGAACTCGGTCTCGTTCGTCTTGAGCGTGCCCTTCTGCTGATCGTCGAGGAACACGTCGACCTGGGTGTTCTCGTCGCCCATCGCGTTGGCGTTGGGCGTCAGGACGACGCGGACCTGATCGGCCGCGATCGAAGAACCCTCGACGGGCTCGATGAGCGCGATCCTGTACTTGCCGGTCGTGTTGGTCGTCGCGCTGTTGGACGTAGTCTGGCCGTAGGCCATGACCGCGGCGGCGGCGAGCGCGAACGCCACCAGTGCGATTTTGGACACCTTCTTGGGCATAGGAAGCTCCTCCAGTTTCCAATTTCCGGGCCGACCCCTTGCCGGACCGCTCTCCTTCGAGTGCAAGGAGAGTGCCGGCACGGATCGTGCTTTTTTGAGAAGCGTGAGTCGAGCTGCGTCCGGAATTCTCATCCCGCACGGTCGAGTCGTCGGGTGTCGAGCCGTTCGGTGACGAACGGACCTCCGCTGCGGATCGCGCAGGTCGCGCCGCTCTACGAAAGCGTCCCGCCGAAGCTCTACGGCGGAACCGAGCGCGTGGTCTCTTACCTGACGGAGGAGCTCACGCGGCTCGGGCACTCCGTGACGCTCTTCGCGAGCGGCGACTCGGTCACGCGGGCGCGGCTCATCCCGGGGTCACCGCGCGCGCTGCGGCTGGATCCGTCCTGCGTGGATCCTCTCGCGCACCACCTGGTCCTCATCGAGAAGGTCTTCCAGCGCGCCCGCGAATTCGACGTGATCCACTTCCACGTCGACTACCTGCACTACCCGGTCTCGCGCCGCGGATCCGTTCCGCACTTGACGACGCTGCACGGGCGGCTCGACCTGCCTGACCTCGCTCCGCTGTACCGCGAGTATGCGGACATTCCCGTCGTCTCCATCTCGTACGCGCAGAGGCGGCCGCTTCCCGACCTGGCGTGGCTCGCCACCGTGCCGCACGGCCTCCCTCTCGGGATGCACCGTCCCGGGACGGGGGCGGGGGAGTACCTCGCGTTCCTGGGGCGCGTCTCGCCCGAGAAGCGCGTCGATCGCGCGATCGAGATCGCGCGCCGCGCGGGCTGGCGACTGCGCATCGCCGCGAAGGTCGACAGGGCCGACTCCGTGTACTTCGACAACGTCATCCGCCCGCTCCTCTCGGAGCCGCACGTGGAGTTCCTCGGCGAGATCTCCGAGGCCGAGAAGAGCGAGTTTTTGGGCGACGCGGCCGCGCTTCTTTTCCCGATCGACTGGCCCGAGCCGTTCGGCCTGGTCACGATCGAGGCGCTCGCGTGCGGGACGCCGGTGATCGCGTTCCGCGCCGGCTCGGTCGAGGAGATCGTGGAGGACGGCGTGAGCGGCTTCGTCGTCGCGAGCGTGCCCGAGGCCGTCGAGGCCGTCGCGGCGCTGGATCGACTGGATCGCGCGGCGTGCCGCCAGGCGTTCGAGAAGCGCTTCACCGCCGCGCGCATGGCGAGGGACTACGTGCGGATCTACCGCGAGGTGGTCGCTCGCGGAGTCGGGGGCCGGCGCGCGATGCGGAGCCGTCTGGCGCCGCCCGGGCCGGCGCGCCCGGAGCGGCCGAGAGGCGACGGAGCGAAGAGCCATTGAGCGGGAATGGGCACGGATCGTCCGAGGTCGAGAGCCTGTATGCGATTCGGGCGACGTCGGGCCGGCGGGACCCGCGCACACGAGTGCTCAAGGCCGACGAGACGTTCGTCGTGCTGGACCGTCTGGGGGACATCGCGCCGGGAGGCTCCGG
>Ga0070666_10000119_pt1 | contig 54440 bp, 43 predicted proteins | sample KBSS23metaG_FD_64677 | JGI IMG/M metagenome (GOLD analysis project Ga0070666, IMG submission 64677) | Switchgrass rhizosphere microbial communities from Kellogg Biological Station, Michigan, USA - KBS S2-3 metaG | ecosystem: Host-associated > Plants > Roots > Rhizosphere > Soil ... | reverse complement strand
TCGAGCGTGAGTTGTAGCCGCGCGTGTGATTGGCGGCGCGATCGTCTGCGATGAAGCGGTGCACGCTGCCGTCGCTGTCAATGTAGTAGTGGCCGCTGTTGCCGGTCCCGGTCGCCGCGTAATGGATGCGTTCGCCGAACTCGCGTGCCATCGTCATATCCGGCAACTCGGTGCAATGGATCACAACGAGATCGATCGCGCTGAGCGCGCGCCGTTCCAGGCGCGACTCATAAGGCAAGGGCCAGCCATGAATGGGCAGATCGAGGGGCATGCAATAATTCGCCGATGAAACCTTTGCTCATTCTCTCACACGGCCTGGAAAGCGGCCCCGACGCGACCAAGGTCAGCGCACTGGCGAAAGTCGCGGAAAGCGCCGGTTTCCGCAGCGTGCGGCCGGATTACCGCGATCTGGATGCCACGCGCGATGTGCGCCGCATCGATGCGCGCATCGCGCGGCTCGTGGAACAGGCATCGTCCGAGCAGCCGGTGATCCTGGCCGGGTCGAGCATGGGCGCATTCGTTTCCGGATTCGCCTCGCTGCAGATGAGCTGCGTCGGCTTGTTCCTGATCGCCCTGCCGATCACGATCAGCGGCTACGCGCGGCCGTTCAATGCGAGAGCGGTGCCGACCTCCCTCGTGCACGGCTGGGACGACGAGCTGTGCCCGGTGGAGGACGTGATCACGTTCGCGCGCGTGCGCGGCGACGCGATCACGCTCGTGCGCGATGAACATCGCCTCGCTGCGCACGTCGATTTCTGCGCCGAGCAGTTCCGCTTGTTCCTGCAGCGTTTCCGCTGATGTACGATTTTTTTGCGAGCTGTCCCAAGGGGCTGGAATATCTGCTCGTCGACGAGCTCAAGGCGCTCGGGACGGACGCGCACGAAGCGCTCGCCGGCGTGCATTTTCGCGGCGAACTCGATGCCGGCTATCGCGCCTGTCTGTGGTCGCGGCTGGCCAGCCGCGTGCTGCTGCAGTTGGCGGACTTCGAAGTCGCCGACGCCGACGCGTTATACGCCGGCGCGCGCGCGATTGCCTGGGGCGAGCACTTCGACCTGGATACGACTTTTGCCGTCGACGCGGTCGGCAGCACCCAAGGCCTGACCCACAGTCAGTACGCGGCATTGCGCGTGAAGGATGCGATTGTCGACGCGTTCCGCGACGCGACGGGCGAACGCCCGAACGTCGACACGGAAAATCCCGGGCTGCGCGTCAATCTGGTCCTGCGCCGCGGTCGCGCGATCATCAGTCTGAATCTCGCCGGGCCACCGTTGCACCAGCGCGGTTACCGCAAGGGCGCGGGCCTCGCGCCGCTCAAGGAGAATCTCGCCGCGGCGATGCTGTTGCGCGCGAATTGGCCGGCGATTTACGCCGTTGGCGGGGGGCTCGTCGATCCGCTGTGCGGCTCGGGCACACTGCCGATCGAGGCGGCGCTGATCGCGGCTGATGTCGCGCCGGGCCTGCGTCGCGAGCACTGGGGCTTTTTCGGCTGGCGCGGCCACGATGCAACATTGTGGAAAATGTTGCATGACGAGGCGCAAGTGCGCGCTACGGCAGGATTGCAAGCGCTGCGCCCGGTGTTTTTCGGCTTCGACGAGAATCCGACTGTGCTCAATGAAGCGCGGCGCAACGCGCAGGCTGCGCTGCTGTCCGGATTCATGCAGTTCGGTCGCCAGTCGCTTGAGCATCTGCATCGACCGCATGAGCTGGAAACCCCCGGACTCGTGATCACGAATCCGCCGTACGGCGAGCGCATGGGCGAGGACACCGAAGTGTTGGCGCTGTATCGACTGCTCGGTACGAAACTCAAAGCCGAGTTTCCCGGCTGGCGGGCGAGCGTGATTGTCGCCGATGAAGCGCACGGTCATCCGCTCGGCCTGCGCGCGGACAAACGCTACAAGCTCTACAACGGCGCGCTCGAATGCACGCTGCTGAATTTCGATATCGCGGCCGCAGACGCACCGAAGCCGGAACCGAAACCGCTGTCGGCCGGCGCGCAGATGGTGAAAAACCGCATCGAAAAGAATTTTCGCCATCTGCGCAAGACCGCGCTGCGCGAAGGCATCGACTGCTGGCGCGTGTACGACGCCGATCTGCCCGAATACGCTGCGGCGATCGACATCTATGGCGAGCATCTGCACATCCAGGAATACCAGGCGCCGGCGAGCATCGATGAAAATCTCGCGCGCACGCGCTGGCGCGAGCTCGTGCGCGCAGCCGGCGCGGCCTTGAACGTTCCGCGCGAACGCATCGCGCTCAAGCAGCGCGCACGCGGCAAGGGCGGCGAGAAATACGGGCGCATGGAAGAGCGCGGCGAGTTTTTTGAAGTCGGCGAGGCGGGGTTGAAGTTCCTCGTCAACCTGCACGATTACCTCGACACCGGCTTGTTCCTCGATCACCGCCCATTGCGCATGCGCGTGCGCGAACTCGCGCGCGGAAAACGCTTCCTCAATCTGTTCTGCTACACCGGGGCGTTCAGTGTCTACGCGGCCGCTGGCGGCGCGGTGGAGACGGCGAGCGTGGATCTGTCGCCGACGTATCTCGAATGGGCCGCGCGGAATCTCGCGCTGAACGGATTCGATCTCACGCGCAACAAGCTTGTGCGCGACGACGCGGTGAGCTATTTGCAAAATCATTCGGCGATGTTCGATCTGATCTTCGTCGATCCGCCGACGTTCTCCAATTCCAAGCGCGCCGAGGATTTCGACGTGCAGCGCGATCATGCCGCGCTTCTGAAGCTGTGCGGCCAGCGCCTCTTGCCCGGCGGCACGATTTTGTTCTCGAACAATTTCCGCCGCTTCAAACTTGAAGAAGCGGCACTTGCGCAATTCGACATTCGCGACATCACGGCGTCAACGATTCCGTTCGATTTCGAGCGCAATCCGCGCATTCATCGAGCGTGGCAATTGACCTCTCGTCCACTTTGATTGCGCGCCTTGCGGGGCGAAACTGAACAGGCGGCGACGTGCGGCCGACTTTCAGACTGGATTCAGCCCCGAAACCACAGCATGCGCGTGCGACGGTGAGTCGCAGACACTCATCCCAAGGGGAATACAAATGACTTCTCGTAAACGCGGTTTCCGCGCGCTGGCTGCGGGCGTGCTCGTGGCAGCCGGTCTGGCGCTCGCGCCGTCCGCATTCGCTCATGGTGGCGTCAGCATCGGCATCAGCGTGCCGGGTTTGAGCATCGGCGTCGGTCCGCATCATCACGGTTATGTCGGCATCGGCGGTGGCTACGGCTACTACTCGCCGGGATACGCCCCCGCGTATTACGCGCCCGCAGCGGCCTACTACGACTATGACGATGGCTACTACAGCGCGCCGGTATACGGGGGTGGCTACTACGGATACGGAGGCGGAGGTGCCTATTACGGATCGCGCCATCACTACTACCATGGCGGTGGTTATTATCATGGCTACCATGGTGGCGGCTACAACCACGACTATCACCACGGCGGCTATGGCCACGACGGCGGCCATTCCCATGGCGGCTACCATCACCACTGACCAATAGTAAAACCGTGCTGAACAAAGCCCCGCAGCGAAAGTTGCGGGGCTTTTTATTGCCCTAAGCGCGCCTGAACAAGCGGCCCGCCAGGGTGAAATTTCAGACCAGATTCAGGCCAAAAACTGCAGGATGATGCTGCGACACTAAGGTCGCATTCTGTAACAGGAGTCAATCATGAATTCCCGCAAACGTGGCATTCGAGCAATGGTCCTGAGCTTGCTGGCGGTTGCCGGTATCGCACTGGCACCGGCCGCGTTCGCTCGCACTTATGTTGATGTTGGCGTCAATGTGCCGGGCGTAAGCGTGGGCTATTACGGCGGCCATCATCATCACGGCTGGTATGGTTCGGTGGGTTACTACGACCCGTATTATCGCCCGTACTACTACTCGTACTCGCCAACTTATTACGACCCTTACTATTCCGGCAGCTGCTATGTGCGCGGCCACTATGACCGCTACGGCTACTGGCACCGCGGTCACTACGTCCCCTGCTGAAGCAGTCACTGCCTTCACTTGAACCCCGCCACCCGGCGGGGTTCTTTTTTAATGGCCAGGGATGGCCGGTATGCCGGCAGTGCGGGAGCAATCTTCGGTGGCCACTGGCGGCGCGGAACGTTAGGATAGGCGCTCTGTTCCCTGGATCACCGCATGACTTCGCCGAATCGGCCTGAAGACAGCAAAGGCGCCGGCTCGGAGTCTCCCGAGGCCTGGACATTTTTCCGCCAGTGGCTGAAGAATCCCCTCGGCATCGCAGCGCTGTCGCCTTCCGGACAACAACTCGCGCGGCAGATGATCGCCGAGCTGCCGCATGGGGCGAAGCGTGTCATCGAACTCGGCGGCGGCACCGGTGTATTCACGCGCGCGATGCTCGGCCACGGCATTGCGGCGCAGGATCTGCTCGTGCTCGAACTTAACGAAGCGCTCTATCAACATCTGCGCGCGCGCTTTCCCGACGTGCGCGTCGAGTGCGGCGATGCGCGCGAACTGAAAACGATCGCCCAACGCAACGGGTTTCTGGACGGCGGGCAGGCTGATGCGATCATCAGCGGCCTCGGCCTGCTGTCGATGTCCAAGCGCATGCAGATGGAGATCCTCGAAGCGGCATTTTCCACGCTGAAACCAGACGGCCGCCTGATCCAATTCACCTACGGTCCGAAGTCTCCGGTTCCGCGCGAGGCGCTCGCCGAAATGGATTTGTCCGTGCGCCGCGGCGGCTTCGCCTGGTGGAACGTACCGCCGGCGTCGGTATACGTTTTCACGCGCAATCGCTCCAAGGCGATACACGCGGTGCGCGGGAAAAAGTAAAGGCTACCGGTTGAGAATTGGCCGGGCTGGCCGTATCATGCGCGACCGCCGGAGAGGTGGCAGAGTGGTCGAATGTACCTGACTCGAAATCAGGCGTGGGTTTATAGCCCACCGTGGGTTCGAATCCCACCCTCTCCGCCATATATTCTCGTTCGTTCACTGCGCCGCCGACCGGGCACTGTACCGGGCGAACGAGGCGGGCCGTAACCGCGCCGGCGGACCCGAAGGCCGCTACGTGACGTCTCAAATAGCGCCTTGCGGCGGCCCGATGTGTGCAGAACCGGGACCGCATCGCCGTCGATAACGGCGGCGGCGATCGCATAGGGATCCGATCCAGCGGCGAATGCCCCTAGTAGGGGTAAACCCGGATATCCTTGTCCGGACTTTACGCGCATTGTCCTTCCATATGCACCTGTGCCGCCGATCGGCTGCCACGACGATCGCCTCGAGGCGCGCCAAGACACCTCTTGTGCTGATGCGCGCTGCCGGCAAGGCAGGAGCAATCGGCCGTATGCGCAAGGACGGAGGTCGCGTCATGGCGCAAGTGACGATGAGCCTGCGGCGGACCCGCTTCGAGTACTGACGTATGAACATCCTCGTCGTCGACGACATCGAGATCAATCGGAATCTCTTGCGCGCGATGCTCACCAGCGAGGGCTACGTCGTGGCCGAGGCAGCCGACGGTGTCGAGGCGCTCGAAGTGCTCGAGCGCGAGTCGATGGATGCGGTGATCTCCGACATCCTGATGCCACGCATGGATGGCTACCGCTTCTGCCACGAAGTGCGGAGCAGCGAGCGCCTGCGCGCGCTGCCGTTCGTCTTCTACACGGCCACCTATACGTCGAAGGGTGATGAGGCGCTGTGCATGGAGCTCGGCGCAGACCGCTACTTGCGCAAACCGGCGTCCCCGGAAGTGCTGCTGGCCGCTCTCGACGATCTGATCCGGAACCCGCCGCGCCGCGATTCCACCAGGCCCAGGCACGACGAAACCAGCCTGATGAAGGAGTACAGTCAACGGCTCGTCGACAAGCTGGAAGAAAAGAACGCCGAGTTGTCGACGACCCTGGCGGTCCTGCGCGCCAGCGAGGAACGCCTGCAGACGATCATCAGAGCCGAACCCGAATGCGTTAAAGTCATATCCCCGGAAGGTCTGATCCTCGACATGAATCCCGCGGGCCTGGCGATGTTCGAAGCCGATTCGATCGAGCAATTGCGCGGTCGCGCGATCCTCGACTTCGTCGCGCCGGCCTACCGCGAACCCCTGCGCGAACTTCACGAACGCGTGTTCGCGGGCGGCACCGGCTCGCTCGCGTTCGAGACGATCGGGCTGCGCGGCACGCGGTGCTGGCTCGAGACGAAATCGGTGCCGCTGCTTGAGCACGGCAAGATCAGCGCTCTGCTCGGCATCGCCCGCGACGGCACGGCAACGCGGGCCGCGCAGATCGCATTGCGCGTCAGCGAGAGCCGCTACCGCCGCCTGGTCAATTCCGGGGAAATCGGCGTGATGATTGCCAGGATCGACGGGCGCATCATCGAGGCCAACGATTGTCTGTTGCGCATGCTCGGCTACACGCGCGACGAATTTCAGAGCGATGGCTTGCGCTGGGACCAGCTAACCCCGCCTGAGTGGTCCGAGGCCGATCGGGCCGCCATCGACGCCGCCATCAAGTTCTCTCTCTACCCGGCCTACGACAAGGAGTACTTCGGCAAGGACGGCAGCCGTATCCCCGTGCAGTTCACAGTCGTTGCGCCGGACGACGTCGCCGGCAATTTCCTGTGCCTCGTCGCCGACATCCGCGAGCGCAAGCGCGCCGAAAGCGAAATGCGCATGCTTTCCGGACGTTTGTTGCGGGCGCAGGACGAGGCGCAGCGGCATCTTGCGCGCGAACTGCACGACTCGACCGCGCAAATCGTCGCCGCGATCGGCATGAACCTCACGATGCTGCGCTCCTCGAAATCTGCGCTCGACGCCCGTCAGAGCGAGCTGGTGGACAGGTGCGAAGCGCTCGCAGACAGCGCGGCCACGGAGCTGCGCACGATCGCCTACCTGCTGCATCCGCCGGCGATCGAGTCGCTGGGCCTGCTCGGCGCGATCCGCGATTACGCCCGCGGGTTTGCGCAGCGCAGCGGCCTCGCGGTGAAACTCGAATTGCCGCAGAGTCTGCCGCGTCTGCCCGAACCGATCGAGTTGTCGCTGTTCCGCGTCGTGCAGGAAAGCCTCGCCAACGCCTACCGGCATTCCGGCGGCGAGACCGTTCTCATCCGCATGGCGCAGTCGGCGACGCACATCGAGCTCGAAGTATGCGACGACGGCTGCGGACCGCCGCCGGACATCGACGTTGACGCGGCGAAGTCAGAATACCCCGGCGTCGGCGTCGCCGGCATGCGCGAACGCGTGCGCCTGCTCGGCGGTTCGTTCGAGATCAGGCCGGCGCGGCCGGGAACCTGCGTCTACGTGACGCTCCCGCTGAACGGGGACACGCCATGAAGGCCCGCATTCTGGTGGCCGACGACCACGAACTCGTGCGCGACGGGCTGCGCGGCGTGCTCGGCATGCATGCGGATTGGGAGGTCTGCGCCGAGGCGGTCGACGGCCGCGAGGCGGTTGAACGGGTGAAAGAGCTTCGTCCCGACGTCGCCATCCTCGACTATTCGATGCCGCAGCTCAACGGCCTGGAAGCGACGCGACAGATCTGCGCGGCCGTGCCGGAAACAGAAGTGCTGATCCTGACCATGCACGACAGCGAGGCGCTGGTGCGCGAAGTGCTCGCCGCGGGCGCGCGCGGCTTCATCCTGAAGTCCGACGCGGGGCGCGTGCTGATTCAGGCGGTCGAGTCGCTGTTGCGCCACAAGCCGTTTTTCACCGCACATGTCTCCGAGCTGCTGCTCAAGGGCTATCTGAGTCCGGACGCCGGCAAGGGACGCGGGCCACTCACGCCACGCGAGCGCCAGATCGTGCAGCTCGTCGCCGAAGGCAGGAGTTCGAAGGAAATCTCGCGCTCGCTCAATCTGAGCGTCAAAACCGTGGAGACCCACCGGGCGAACATCCTGCACAAGCTCGACCTCGCATCGGTAAGCGAACTCGTGCGCTACGCGGTGCGCAACAGGATCATCGAGGCCTAGATGGCGTCGCACGGGTCAGGATTTGTTCCGCCGCTTGGCTATTCAGACTGAACGTGTAGGTACGGGAACGTTGCCGGAGTCGGCACGGGCGGCGCGGCAAACATTGCCGTTTACGGGCGCGTACCGGCGCGCCAGAACATCCGCGCGGGAACCTACGCGGACGCCATTGTCGTAAGCGTAAATTTCTGAGCCAAGCAACGCGTCTATCAGTGTTTGCATGGATTCGTGATGGCTGGAGGTTCTGATCTACTGGTCACCTCTGCCGTCCGGGCGAGACCATCGAACCGACCGGCATCATTTTCGATTGACGCAGAAAACACTCGTGAACACCTTTGCACATCGCAGTCCTGAATTCGTTCCAGTTGCTCGCCGTGCCGGCGCCATCGGCAAACGGGAGTCATCGTGAACGCCGTGATCGCTGCGTCGAACCAGCCGGATCCGAAGATCCTCCGTCGGCTGGCGATTGCCGACAGGATCTTGCTCGCCATCGCGGCCGCGATCGCTGCGGTCGTGCTCTGCGCCTGGCTCGTGCCCGCGTTCGGCGCGGTGCTTCCAATCGGCTGGTCGATGATGAAGGCCAACACCGCGCTGGCCGTGCTGCTATGCGCTGCCGGCTTCGTCCTAACGAGGCCCAGGCACGGCGCGGTGCTCGTCGCTGCAGGCCGGGCCTGCGCGTTTGCGGCGATGCTGCTTGCGGGCGTGGCGCTTTTCGAACACTGGACCGGCCGCAGCTTTGGCCTCGGTAGGCTGCTAGCGCCGGACAATGGGGCGCCGATGCCGGGCCGCATGTCGATCCAGACCGCGACCTTCCTGATCCTGCTCGGCTTGTCGATGATGGTCGACCGGACCCGACAGGACGGAGCCGGCCACACACTGGATCTGCTGATCGCAGCGCTCACCACATTTTGCCTGGTGCTTTTTGCAGGCTACGTGTTCGGCGCGCCTGGTCTGGTCGGCCAAGGTTGGACGCGCGCGTCGCCGCAGACGCTTGCGTGTCTTGCAGCGTTGACGCTCGCACAAACAGCCCGACGCGCGCCCTATGCATATTTTTCCGTGATTGTCGGGGTCGGTATCGGCAGCCAGTTCGCCCGCATCGCGCTGCCGGTTTCGCTAGTCCTGACTTACCTGCTGATCGCTGCCGGCGCAAGCGTCGCGGTGTCCGGCGTGATGGGTGTGCCGTATGCCGCTGGACTCACTGCTGCCATCATGGTGGCGCTACTGTTCATCCTGATCGTCATGCTCGGCCGCAAGATCAATGAACTGGAACGGGCGCTGCGCGACATCTCGTTGGCAGACGAACTCACCGGGCTGCACAACCGCCGCGGTTTCTATCTGCTCGGCGAACAGGCGCGGCGCGATGCGCGGCGCGCAAGGAAGGCGCTGACCGTGCTGTTTTTCGACGCGGACGGCCTGAAGAAGATCAACGACACGCTCGGGCATGACACCGGTTCCGAATTCCTGCGCGACATTGCCCTGTTGCTGCGCACGACGTTTCGTGGCAGCGATGTGGTCGGGCGGCTCGGCGGCGACGAGTTCGGCGTCGTCGTGCGCGAAAGCGCGGCTGAACTCGTGCAGGCCCAGATGCGCCTGCGCGCCGCCGTCGCGGCCGCAAACGACGCCGGTGCCAAAGCGTACCGGCTCAGCTTCAGCGCTGGCAGCGCGACCACGGAGCCGGACAGCAACGAGGCGTTCGCCGCGCTGGTCGATCGCGCGGACGCCGCGATGTACGAGGACAAGCGCCAAAGACGCGCGGCGCGCGAAGACGGCTTTGCGCCACCGATCGCGATAGGCAAGGTCGCTCCGCCGTCGCTGCCATCGGCGGCAGCCCCGTTCAGCGAAAGATCGGTGCAAACACCTATGTCCCCGGTCCACGCCTGAGCGTAAGTTGGCCCAGCGGGGTAGTCGCTAGGCGATTTCACCGCCGCTCACGCAAGCCACCGCCGCAGCCGGAACTCCGGAATCGTGCAGTCGATCGCGCCGAGCGAAGGTACTGAACAGCCGGAGATCGGTGCCACGCTATCTGGCGGGGCAGGATCGGGCCGGCGCGAGGCGCGGGGAACGATCATGGCGACACTTGCTGCAGAAGTAACCAACTCCGTCCTGCCCGAGATGGGTTTGGGCGAGCAGGCCGCGTTCCTGCGCTCGGTGCTGGAAGGCTCGACCGAGTACGCGATCGTCGCCAAGGATCTGGACGGCCATATCCTGGCGTGGAACGAAGGCGCGCGACGCATCTACGGCTACGACCTGGCCGACGTGCTCGGCAAGAGCGCATTCCTGCTTCACGATCCGGCCGACGTCGCCAACGGCCGCGCGACCGCGTTCCTTGAACAGGCGCGCGCTGCCGGCAAGTGGGAAGGCCGCATCGGCCGCGTGCGCAAGGACGGCAGCCGCTTTACCGCACAGGTAACGATGACGCTGCGCAGCGATCCGTCCGGCATGCCGCTCGGCTTCACGATGATCTCGCGCGACCTCACCGAGGCCGAGCGCGTGGACCGCGAGCTGCGCGAATCGCAGGAGTACAACCGCGGCCTGATCGAATCGAACATCGACGCGCTGATGACGACCGATCCGCTCGGCATCATCACCGACGTCAACCGGCAGATGTGCGAGCTGACCGGCGTCAGCCGCAAGGATCTGATCGGCACGCCATTCAAGCGTTATTTCACCGAACCGCAGCGCGCCGAGGATGGCATCCGCAAGGTGCTGACCGAGGACCGCGTCACCAACTACGAACTGACCGTGCGCGCGCAGGGCGGCAAGGAGACGGTGGTCTCGTACAACGCCACCACGTTCCGCGCCGCCGACGGCAAGCTCAAGGGCGTGTTCGCCGCGGCGCGCGACATCACCGAGCAGAAGCGCCTCGAAGAGGACCTGCGCCAGGCGCAGAACTATACGCGCAGCCTGATCGAGGCATCGGTCGACGCGCTGCTGACGGTCGATCCGGAATTCCGCATCATGGACGTCAACGATCAGACGATCCGCCTGACCGGCTATAGCCGCGAGGAACTGATCGGCAGTCCGTTCCCGGATTATTTCACCGATGCCGAGCGCGCCAGCGCGGGCGTGCAACAGACGCTGGCCGCGGGATTCGTCACCAACTACGTGCTCGCGCTGCGCTCGAAATCGGGCAAGGAAATCCTGGTCTCGTTCAACGCCTCGGTGTTCAGGGACACCGAGGGCAACCTCAAGGGCATTTTCGCCGCGGCGCGCGACATCACCGAGCAGAAGCGCCTCGAGGAAGAACTGCGCCAGGCGCAGAACTATACGCGCGGCCTGATCGAGTCGTCGGTCGACCCAATGGTCACGGTCGATCCGAACCTGACCATCACCGACGTCAACGAGCAGATGGTGCGCATGACCGAAGTGGCGAAGGACAAGCTGATCGGCAGCCGCTTCGACCGCTATTTCACCGAGCCCGAGCGCGCCTCGGCCGGCGTGCGCCAGACCCTGCACGAAAGTTACGTCACCAACTACGAGCTGACCCTGCACACGCCGAGCGGGCGCCAGATCGTGGTCTCGTTCAACGCCTCGATCTTCCGCGACGCCGCGGGCAAGGTGCGCGGCATCTTCGCGGTGGCGCGCGATGTCACCGAGCAGCGCGGCCTCGAGCAGCAGTTGCGCGAGCAGCAGAACTACAGCCGCAGCCTGATCGAAGCTTCGGTAGACGGGCTCGTCACGGTCGATCCCGAGGGCCGCATCACCGACGTCAACGACCAGATGATCCGCTTGACCGGCCACGGCCGGCAGAAGCTCGTCGGCAGTCCGTTCGCCGATTACTTCACCGATCCGGATCGCGCGCGCGCGGGCGTCGCGCAGACGTTCGATGCCGGCGTCGTCAAGAACTACGATCTCGTCGTGCGCTCGAGCGCGGGCGTGGAGACCATCGTGTCGTTCAACGCGTCGGTGTTCCGCGACACCGAAGGCCGCGTCGCCGGCATCTTCGCCGCGGCGCGCGACGTGTCCGACCAGAAGCAGCTCGAACGCAAACTGCGCGAGCAGCAGGTCTATGCGCGCGGCCTGATCGAATCCAACATCGACGCGCTGATGACCACCGATACGCTCGGCATCATCACCGACGTCAACCGCCAGATGTGCGCGGTCACCGGCCGCAGCAGCGACGAACTGATCGGCACGCCGTTCAAGGACTACTGCACCGACTCCAAACGCGCCGAGGACGGCATCCGCAACGTGCTGGCCGAAGGCCGCGTCACCAACTACGAACTGATCATCCGCGCCAAGGACGGCAAGGAACTCGCGGTGTCGTACAACGCCACGACATTCACCGGCGAGGACGGCAAGCTCAAGGGCGTGTTCGCGGCGGCGCGCGACATCACCGACCAGAAGCGCCTCGAAGAACAGTTGCGCCAGGCCCAGTCCTACAACCGCGGCCTGATCGAATCCTCGGTCGACGCGATGCTCACCGTCGCCCCCGACTACACGATCACCGACGTCAACGAACAGATGGTGCGGCTGTCCGGCTACGGCCGCGATCAGCTGATCGGCAGCTCGTTCAAGGAATACTTCTCCGAACCCGAGCGCGCCTCCGCCGGCGTGAAGAAGACGCTCAACGAAGGCTTCGTCACCAACTACGAGCTGACCCTGCGCTCGCGCCACCGGCGCCAGATTCTGGTGTCGTTCAACGCCTCGGTGTTCAAGGACAGCGCCGGCAACGTGCGCGGCATCTTCGCCGTGGCGCGCGACGTCACCGAGCAGCGCCGGCTCGAAGAAAAGCTGCGCGAATCGGAAAACTACAATCGCGGCCTGATCGAGTCCTCGGTCGATGCGCTGGTCACGGTCAACCCGGACCTAACGATCACCGACGTGAACAACCAGATGGTGCTGCTGACCGGCTACGCGCGCGAGGAACTGGTCGGCACGCCGTTCAAGGATTACTTCACCGAACCCGAGCACGCCGCGGCCGGCGTGCGCCAGACCCTCGACGAGGGCACGGTGACGAACTACGAACTGGTGCTGAAGTCGCGCTCCGGCAAGCGCACGGTCGTGTCGTTCAACGCCGGCACGTTCAAGGATACCTCCGGCCGCATCGCCGGCATCCTCGCCGCGGCGCGCGACATCACCGCGCAGAAGAAACTCGAGGAGCAGCTGCGCGACCAGCAGAACTACAACCGCAGCCTGATCGAATCCTCGGTCGACGCGCTGATGACGGTCGATCCGAACGGCATCATCACCGACGTCAACGAACAGACGGCCAAACTTTCCGGCTACAACCGCAAGCAGCTGATCGGCAGCCCGTTCGTCGATTACTTCACCGATCCGGCTCTCGCGCGCGCCGGCGTTGGGAAAACCTTCGATGCCGGTCAGGTCACCAACTACGAACTCGTGGTCAAGTCCAAGTCCGGGCGCCGCGTGCCGGTGTCGTTCAATGCCGCGGTGTTTCGCGAGACCTCGGGCGAGGTCGGCGGCATCCTTGCCGCGGCGCGCGAAATCAGCCACCAGAAACGCATCGAGCAGGAGCTGCGCGACCAGCAGACCTATACGCGCGGCCTGATCGAATCCAACATCGACGCGCTGATCACCACCGATCCGATCGGTATCATCAGCGACGTCAACGCGCAGATGTGCGAAATCACTGGCTGCGAACGCGCCGAGCTGATCGGCACGCCGTTCAAGCAGTACTTTGCCGATCCGCAGGCGGCCGAGGACGGCATCCGCAAGGTGCTCGGCGACGGCCGCGTCACCAACTACGAGCTGACCGTCCGCTCCAAGTCCGGACGCGAAACCGTGGTCTCGTACAACGCGACCACGTTCGTCGGCGCCGATGGCAAGCTGCGCGGCGTGTTTGCGGCGGCGCGCGACATCACCGACCAGAAGCGCCTCGAAGGCCAGATCACCCAGCGCAATCGCGAGCTGACCGAGGCCACGACGTTCGTCAGCAACATCCTCGAGAGTTCCACCGAGTACTCGATCATCGCGATGGATCTCAATGGCGACATCCTCGCGTGGAACGAAGGCGCGCGCCGCACCTACGGCTATGCACCCGAAGAGATGGTCGGCAAGGCGAACGCACGCACCCTGCACGCGCCCGAGGACATCGAGAGCGGGCGCAATATCGCGGCGCTCGACGCGGCGCTGACTACCGGCAAGTTCGAAGGCGAATTCCAGCGCCTGCGCAAGGGCGGCCAGCGCTTCACCGCGCAGGTCGCGATCACGCTGCGCCGCGACGACCGGCGCAACCCGATCGGTTTCGTGCTGATCTCCAAGGACGTCACCGCGCAGAAAGCGCTCGAGGAACAACTGCGGCGCAAGAACGAAGAACTGGAAGAACAGAACACGCGCGTGCAGCAGGCCAACCGCATGAAGAGCGAGTTCCTCGCCAACATGTCGCACGAACTGCGCACGCCGCTCAACGGCATCATCGGCTTCGCCGAACTGATGCACAACGGCAGGGTGGGGGCGGTATCGGCGCCGCACATGGAATACCTCGGCGACATCCTGAGTAGCGCCAAGCATCTGTTGCAGTTGATCAACGACGTGCTCGACCTGGCCAAGGTCGAGGCCGGCAAGATCGAACTGCATGCCGAGACGATCGACCTGACGCGCCTGATCGGCGAAGTGCGTGATGTGCTGCGCACGATCATGGCCAAGAAGCACCTCACGGTCGAAGTGCAGGTCGCGCCCGATCTGCGCGAAGTCGTTGGCGACGCATCAAAGATCAAGCAGATTCTTTACAACTACCTGTCCAATGCCTCGAAGTTCAGTCCCAACGGGGGCCACATCTGGGTGCGCTGCGTCGCCGAGAACGACGACTGTTTCCGTATCGAAGTCGAGGACACCGGCATCGGCATCAGCAACAACGACATCGATCGCCTGTTCGTCGAATTCCAGCAGCTCGATGCCAGCACCGCCAAGCGTTTCCAGGGCACCGGGCTGGGCCTGGCATTGACCAAGCGCCTGGCCGAAGCCCTCGGCGGCCGCGTCGGGGTGCACAGCGAAGTCGGCAAGGGCAGCGTATTCATGGCAGTGCTGCCGCGTGCGCTCAAGGCGCCGGGCACGCCCGCCTTGGCAACGTTTGACGATGCCGGTTCCCATGCGACGATGCCGATTCTCGTGATCGAGGACACTCCGAGCGATGCGCAGTACATCGCCAGCGTGCTGCGCAGCGAAGGTCACGACGTGGTCGTGGCGGCGAACGGCGCGGAAGCGATCGAGTTCGCCAACGCGCGGCAGTTCGCGGCCGCGACCGTTGATCTGTTGCTGCCGGACATGCACGGCGCCCAGGTGCTGGAGGCGATCCGTGCAACGCCGCTGAACCGCAATATCAAAGCGGTGGTCGTCAGCGTAATGGGCAAGCGCGGCCTCGGCGGCAGCATCATGGGCATCACCGACCTGCTGCAGAAGCCCGTCGATCCCAAGAAACTGCTCGAAGCGCTGTATCGCAATGGCGCGACGGAGCGCATGCATTCGGTGCTCGTGGTCGACGACGACGACGCCACATTGAACATGGCCAAGGTGGCGATGGAAAGCGCCGGATATCGCGTCACCTGCGCGAACGATCCCGTCGCGGCGGTCGAACTGCTCGAGCGCGAGCGCTTCGACGCCTTCGTCGTCGACCTGATCATGCCGCAGATGACCGGATTCGAACTGGTCGACCACATCCGCGCGGTTCCGCATGCGTGCAATCAGCCGATCCTGGTCTGGAGTGCGAAGGACCTAACCGAGGACGATCGCACGCGCCTGTGCCGCCATGCGAGCGTCTCGTTGGGGGAGCACACGGGCGGGCCGACTACGCTGATCAAGGAGCTGCACAGCATGCTGGGGCGCAGCGACCGCAGGAAGGCACAGGCATCCGTCGCCCATGCCAAACCGCAGGACGTCCGGGAAAAGTCCAACCGGCGGGCGACGCCCACACCCCCAGCTGGCCGGACCAAGGAGCCGAAACTGTGACGCCTGAACCCATTCTCGCCGCCGACGCCAACGCTTTACCGTCCGTCGCCAGTTTCAGCGCGCTGCTCGAAGCGATGCCCGACGGCGTCGTGATGGCCGATTCCGCTGGCCGCATCATGCTGGCGACCAGCCAGGCCGAGCAGCTGTTCGGCTACTCCAGCGGCGAGTTGCGCGGACAGCCGATCGAGATCCTGCTGCCGGCGCGGCTGCGCCATGCGCATGTCGCCCACCGCTCGAACTTTTTCGCCGAGCCGCGCGTGCGTTCCATGGGCGCGGGACTCGAGCTCAACGGCGTGCGCAAGGACGGCACCGAATTCGCCGTCGAGATCAGCCTGAGCCCGATCCAGACCGACGCCGGGACGATGGTGATCAGCGCGATCCGCGACATCAGCGAGCGCAAGCAGATCGCGCGGATGCTCAGCGAACAGAATATCGAATTGCAGGCCGCGGCACAGGCCAAGGACCGCTTTCTGGCCAACATGTCGCATGAACTGCGCTCGCCGCTGAACGGCATCATCGGCTTTGCCGAGCTGATGCACAACGGCAAGCTCGGGGCGATGTCGGAGCCGCACCACGAATACATCGGCGACATCCTCAGCAGCGCCCGCCACCTGCTGCACCTGATCAGCGATGTGCTCGACCTGGCCAAGCTCGGCGCCGGGCGCGTCGATCTGCGCGCCGAAAGTCTCGATCTGGCCGGGCTGGTCGGTGAAGTGTGCAATGGAGTGCGCCTGCTCGCCGCGCAAAAACACATCGGCATCGAGATCGAAGTTGCGCCGGAATTGCGCGGCGTCGTCGGCGACGGCACCAAGATCAAGCAGATCCTGCACAACTTTTTGTCCAACGCGATCAAGTTCACCGACGATGCGGGCAGCATCCGCATCCGTGGCCTTGCCGCGGACGACGCGCACTTCCGTATCGACGTGGAGGACACCGGCATCGGCATCGCCGCCGGCGATCTGGCGCGGTTGTTCGTCGAGTTCCAGCAACTCGACGCGGGCGCGGCCAAGCGTTACCAGGGCACCGGGCTTGGCCTGGCCCTGTCCAAGCGCTTGTGCGAAGTCCAAGGCGGCCGCATCGAAGTGCGCAGCGAGCCCGGCAAGGGCAGCGTGTTCAGCGCGATACTGCCGCGCGTACTGCAGCTGCCCGACGCACCCGCGCCGGCACCTTCGGCCGACCCGCACCGCACCCCGATACTGGTCGTTGCGGACGCGTTCGACGACGCACGCTATCTCGGTGAATTGCTCGCCGGCGCCGGCTACGAGGTGGTCAACGCGGCAAACGCCGCGCAAGCAATCGAGTTCGCCAGGCGCCGCCGCTTCGCGGCCATGACCCTGGATCAGACCCTGCCTGAATTCAATCGCGCCGAGGTGCTGCGCGACATCCGCGCGACACCGCTGAATCGCTACATCAACGCGATTGTCGTGTCGGTGATCGGCGAGCGCAGTGTCGGCAAGGGCATGGGCGTCACCGATCTGCTGCAGAAGCCGGTCGCTCCGGAGCGGCTGCTGGAAAGCCTGCAGCGCCTGGGCGGGGCGGGGCACTGCCACTCCGTGCTGGTGGTGGACGACGACCCTGCGGCATTGGACATTTCGAAGATCGTGCTGGAGGGCGCCGGCTATCGCGTCGTCTGTGCAGGCGATCCGCTGCTCGCCCTCGATTTTCTCAAGACCGAGCCGTTCGACGCATTCGTGATCGACCTGATGTTGCCGCAAATGACCGGATTCGAGCTGATCGAGCGCATCCGCGCGCTGCCGCGCACGCGCCTGAAGCCGGTGATCGTGTGCAGCGCAAAGGATCTGGGCAGCGAAGAGCGCCGACGACTCCAGCAGCACGCCAATATGCGCGTCGGCGAGCGCGCTGGCGGCCCGAGCACGTTGATCGAGGAGCTGCGCCTCATCGTTGCGGCGCAGCAGACAGCCACCCCAATCGAGGAGTCGTGCCGTGTCGGCTGAGCCCATTCTCGTCGTCGATGACAATCCGATCAACCTCAAGCTGATCCGCGTGCTGCTGGCCGGCGAAGGCTACGACGTGCGTGCCGCGCTCGACGCCGAGGAAGCGGTAGTCATCCTGCAATCGTTCCGGCCGCGGCTGATCCTGATGGACCTGCAACTGCCCGGCATGGACGGTTATGAATTCACCCGCCGCCTCAAGGCTGAGCCGGAAACGCGCGACATCGTGATCTTCGCGGTCACCTCGTACGCGATGAAGGGCGACGAACAGCGCGCACTCGACGCCGGCTGCGATGGCTACATGTCCAAGCCGATCGACACCGAGGCGTTGCCGCGCATCATCGCCGCGCGGCTCGCCGCACCGGCAGCGGCGCCGACATGAACGCGCAGGCGCGAATCCTCGTCGTCGAGGACAACACGACTTCGCGCAAACTGTTCCGCATCGCGCTGGAAAGCGAAGGCTACTTCGTCGTCGAAGCCGCCGACGCCAGCAGCGCTATCGAAACGCTGTCGCTCAAGAAGTTCGACATCGTCCTGCAGGACCTGGTGCTGCCGGACATGCACGGCTTCGAGCTCGTGGGCCGGCTGCGCGCGCTGCCGAACGGCGCCGATGTGCCGATCCTCGCCGTATCCGGATTCCTGAGCCGGGTCGAGGAAGCGCAGGCCACCGAGATCGGCTTCACCGCGCTGCTGGTCAAGCCGGTCGAGCCAGCGCGGCTCATCGACGCCGTGCGCATGTTCCTGCCCAAGCGCGATGCGGCCGAAGCACTGCGCGGCAACGGGCGCACCATACTGATCGCGAACGACGACCCGGTGCAGCTCAAGCTCGCGTGCCTGCGCCTGCAGATGCTCGGCTTTCTCGTGCTCAGCGCGGTGGACGGCGCCAACGCGCTGGCGCTGGCGCGCGAGCATGATCCGGATGTGATTCTCAGCGACGTGCTGATGCCGGAGATGGACGGATTCGAGCTGTGCCTGGCGATCCGTTCCGATCCCGCCACGCGCGCGATTCCGCTCGTGCTGATCTCCGCGCATTACGGCTCGGATGCCGATCAGGCGCTGGCACGCCGCGTCGGCGCCAACGCTCTGCTGCAGGGCACGCCCGAGTTCGCCGAGGTGCCACCCGCGCTGGCGCAGGCGCTCGCCCAGGGCGCGCCCGTAATCGACCTCGACCCCACGGTCGAGATCGAGCTCGATCATGCGGGCGCCATCGCCCGGCAGCTGGAAAGGCAGCTGATGGCGATGGGCGGCCTGTCCAAACGCTGCACGTTGCTCAGCGCGGAAGTCTCTCTGCTCAGCGGCGTCGCCAGCGCGCTTGCCAGGCAACGCGATCCGGCGGCGGCGCTCAAGAGCGTACTCGCGTCCACGCTCGACGCGGCCGGCATCTCCAAAGGCGCGTTGTACCTCCGCGAACCCGACCGGCACCTGCGCCAGCATCACGCGATCGGGTTCGGCGAGGACGAGCGCGCGCATCTCAACTCGTGGGTAGCGAACGCGAGCGTCGCCGAGAGCGCGGTACGCGCAAATGTGCCGCTGACACTGGCCAGCACCGCGCTCAACACCGACGCGCGGCAACTGCTCGAAGGCATCGGCGTCAAGACCGTGCAAATCATTCCGCTGGTCGCCCGCAGCGACGATTTCGGCCTGCTGATCCTCGGCGCGCGCCACGCCGACATCATCAGCCACGACGCCGCCGACTTCGCCGGTGCGTTCGCGAGCCAGATCGTGCAGGCACTGGAACTGGCGCGCGCGTTCGAGCAGACCTCCGATTCCGAAAGGCGCTTCCGGCAGATCGCCGAAAACGTCCATGAGATGTTCTTCCTGACCGATCCGGCAAATTCCACGATGCTCTACGTCAGCCCGGCCTACGAGCGGATCTGGGGTCGCAGCTGCCAGAGCATGTACGAGTCGGCGCAATCCTGGCTCGACGCGGTTCACCCGGAGGACATCGGGGGCACGCGCGCCCAGCTCGAGCGCATGAACAGCGAGGGCGTGTTCGCGCACAGCTTTCGCGTGATCCGGCCCGACGGAGCGACGCGCTGGGTAAGTGCACGGTGTTTTCCTATCCTCGACGAGAATGGCAAGCTGTATCGCATCGCGGGGGTGGCCGAGGACGTCACCGAACGGATGTTGGCGACGGAAAACCTGCGCGAAAGCGAGATGCGCTTCCGCCAGTTGGCCGAGAACATCCTCAAGGTGTTCTTCCTGACCAACGCCGACAATTCGAAGGTGCTCTACGTCAGCCCGGCCTACGAGCAGGTCTGGGGCCGCAGCTGCGCATCGCTGTACGCGGACGCATCGTCATGGGCCGAGCCGATCCATCCCGACGACCGCGAACGCATCCTGACGAGCGATCGTCTAGCACAGGAGGGGCACGATATCAGCACTGAGTACCGCATCGTGCGCGCGGACGGCTCGGTGCGCTGGATCGCGGCGCGGGGCTTCCCGGTCCGCGATGAGACGGGCGCGATTCAGCGCATTGCCGCCATCGCCGAGGACATCACCGAGCGCAAGCAGCAGGAGCAGAAGATTGCGCGCCTGAGCCGGATCCGCGCGATGATGGTGGGCATCAGTTCGGCGAACATGCGCTTGCGCGATCGTGGCGAACTGTTCCGCGAGGTCTGCCGCGTAGCCGGCGCTGAGGGCCTATTCCCGATGGTCTGGATAGTCGGAGTCGATGCGGACTCACGCGCGTTCACGACCCTGGCCGCGCACGGCGAAGACGCGCAAGCGGAAGATTTCATCCGCCTTGTTCTCGCGGCGGTGCCGAATGAACAGCTGCCCGCTTCGCAGGCGGCCAACGCGGCGCGACCGGTCGTTGTCAACGACCTTTGCGCCTACTCCGCTGCGGCGCCGATCCGCGAAGATCTGCTGCGCCGCCGGTATCTTTCCGGCGCGGCGTTTCCGCTGTTCGTGGGTGAGCGCGTGGTCGCGTCATTGGTGCTGGCGGCGGGCGAGCGCGACTTCTTCGACGCCGAGGAAGTCGCGTTGCTCGACTGGCTCGCGGCGGATCTTTCGTTCGCGCTCGAACACCTGCAACAGGCCGAGCGCCTCGAACATCTGGCCTACTTCGACGCGCTGACCGGGCTGCCCAACGCGCGCCTGTTCCGCGACCGCCTCGAACAATTCGTCAATGCGGCAAGGGAAGGTCACGGCGAGGTCTGCGTGGCAGCCGTCGACTTGATCGACTTCACGCGGTTCAACGAACAGTTCGGACGCAGCGCGGGCGACGAACTGCTGCATCAGGCCGGCGATCGCCTCGCGGAGTTTCTCGTGGAACCGTACACGCTCGGCCGCATCAGCGCCGACACATTCATGGCAGCGAGTCCGCATGGCAACGGGCACGTTGCAACCGAACTGCGCGACAGAATACTCAGTGCGTTCGCACGTCCATTCAGCATCGATGGCCGGGACGTGCAGGTCGGCGCGCAGGCTGGAATCGCATTTTTTCCCGGCGATGGCGGCGACGTTAACGGCGTGTTCAAGAGTGCGGAGGCGGCGCTCAAGCTGGCCAAGTCATCCGGCGAAAGCTATGTCTATTACTCGAGCGAGATGAATGCGCGGATCGCGCAGCACCGCGTGCTTGAAGAACAACTGCGCGCCGCCGTCGCCGAACGGCAGTTCGTGCTGCATTACCAGCCGCGCGTCGACCTGATCAGCGGCGAACTGGCCGGCGCCGAAGCCCTGATCCGCTGGCAGCACCCGCAGCGCGGACTCGTCGCGCCGGCCGACTTCATCGGTCTGGCCGAAGAGACCGGACTGATCGTACCGATCGGCGCCTGGGTCATAGAAACGGTCTGCGCGCAGCTGGCTACATGGATCGCCGCGGGCGCGACACCGGTGCCGATCGCGGTAAACCTGTCCGCGATCCAGATGCGCAAGAGCGACCTGCAGCAGACCGTGAGCGCCGCGCTGAAGGCGCATGCAGTCGATGCGCGCCTGCTCGACCTTGAACTGACCGAAAGCGCGATCATGGCCGATCCGGCAGCCGCAGCCGAAACATTGAAGGCATTCCGTGCGCTTGGCGTCGGCCTCGCGCTCGACGACTTCGGTACCGGCTATTCGTCGCTCGCGCAGCTCAAGCGTTTTCCGTTCACCACGCTCAAGATCGATCGCGCGTTCGTCACCGATATCACGAGCGTGGCCGAGGACGCGGCGATCGCGAACGCGATCATCGCGATGGCGCACGGCCTGGAATTGAAAGTCGTCGCCGAAGGCGTCGAGAACGAAGGCCAGATGACTTATCTGCGCGCGCACGGTTGCGACGAGCTACAGGGCAACTATTTCAGTCCTGCCGTGCCGCTCGAGGTTTTCGACTCGTACCTGCGCGACCGCAAACGCATGGCACTGCCGGTACCGTCTCCCGCAGACCGCAAGACTCTGCTCATCGTCGACGACGAGCCCGGCATCCGTTCAGCGCTGAATCGCGCACTGCGTGGCGACGGCTATCACATCCTCACTGCGGACGGCGGCGCCGCGGCACTCGATGTGCTCGCGGTCAATGCGGTGCAGGTAATCATCTCGGATCAGCGCATGCCCGGCATGTCGGGCACCGAGTTCCTCAATACGGTCAAACAACTCCACCCCGATACGGTGCGCATCATCCTGTCCGGCTATACCGATCTCGACGTCGTCACCGAATCGGTCAATCGCGGCGCGGTCTACAAGTTCCTGACCAAGCCCTGGGATGACCACGCCCTGCGCGAGCAGGTGCGCGATGCCTTCCGCCGCTATGCACCCGACACGCGAGCGGGAACGCCCTGACAGCCGCGGACGGCTCGCGCAGCAGAGCAGCCTCTGCCGCCGGTCATTGCCAATTACTTGAACAGCGCATCATTCTCATCGAGATCGAGATCGACGACGATGCCGCCATCCTCGCCGCGTTCGACGTGGGTGATGCCCGGGCATTGCTGCTCCAGTGAACGCAATTGCGAGTCGCGGCGCCTGCGGCTGGTTTTTGTCCTGCCTTTGTCGCCGAGTATCGCGATCACGGTAGCGCGCAACTCGTCGTCGGCCCACGGTTTCTGGATGAACCTGGACAAATTGGTTTCGTTGATCGCGGCGATGATCGCCTCGCGATCGGCGAAAGCCGAAACGATCATGCGCGGCACATCCGGCTGCAGTTCCATGAAGCGGATGAGAAACTCCACTCCGTTCATCGTTGGCATGCGGTAGTCGGTCAGCACGAGATCGAAGTCGCTGTCTTCGCTGCGTTCGAGAGCGGCTTCGGGCGAGAGGAAGGTCTCCACGACGAGTGCCTCGCCGTCGATCTCGGTGGCATCGATCAGCGCCAGACAACGGCGCAGCGCATTGAGAATGTTCTGTTCGTCGTCGACCAACATTACGCGATACATCGTCGTTGTCCTCGATGAGACCCATCAGCGCGGCTGGCGGATCGGCAATTCGATACGGAACAAAGCGCCCTCGCCGGGCACGCTGGTGATCTGGATGTTGCCGTGATGCTTGGTAACGATGCCGTAGGAGATCGAAAGGCCGAGTCCGGTGCCGGTCCCTACTGGCTTGGTGGTGAAGAACGGATCGAAGATGCGCGGCAATACATTGTCCGGAATACCTTCGCCGTCGTCGCCGATTGCGATCCAGACATGGTCGTTTGAACAGCCCGTACTGATCGTGATGACGCCGTGCCCTTTGATGGCCTGCCCGGCGTTCATCAGCATATTCATGAACACCTGGTTCAATTCCGAAGGGATGCACTCGACGGGTGGCAACTCGCCGAACGACTTGACTATCTCGGCCTTGTACTTGAGTTCGTTCCAGACGATGTTGAGGGTTGCCTCGATACCGCGGTGGATGTCCGCTTCGACCCAATCCTCGCTGCGCTCGCGGCGGGAAAAATCCTTCAGGTCGCGCACGATCTTGCGCACCCGGTCGATTCCCTCGCACGACTCGGCGAGCAGTTGCGGAATATCGTTGGCGAGAAAATCGAAGTCGAAACGCTCCTGCAGTTCTGCGACTGCGGCGATCTCGGCTGAGTCCCCGGTGCGGCGGACGGCGGCAGCAAGCTGCGTGATCACATTGAGCAGCGTGGCCGTGTAGCGTTGCAGCGAGCTCAGGTTCGAACTGACGTAGCCGATGGGATTGTTGATTTCGTGCGCGACGCCGGCGGCGAGCTGGCCGATGGAAGCAAGCTTCTCGGATTGCAGGATCTGTTCCTGCACGCCCTTGAGGCGGGCATAGGCGACTTCGAGTTCGGCGTTCCTGGCGTGCAGCTCCGTTTCCCGCGTGTGGTCGCGCGTCGCGTCGCGCAGGACAAGCACGTACGGACTGGAACAATCCGGGCCGATCGCGGAGATTTCGACGAGCAGGAATTTTTGCTCGCCGCCCACGTCGAGCATGACTTCGCTGATGCCGCACGCCGCGGCGAACCCTTCCGCAGGCAGCAGATCGGCGTGCCAGTCGCTGACATGGACCAGCTCAGCGGAGTCGATTTGCGGATTCAGCAAGCGGGCAAACAGCCGGGCTGCCGGGTTCGCATAGAGCACGCGCTGGTCCGCATCGAACACCAAGGTGGCGATCGACGAAGCATTGAGTACTGCCGGCAAGAACGTGGGTTCGGTCTCGGCTGCAACGCGCTCCATCGCGGCGCTTTCGGATATCAGGTGGACGCTCATAAGGCCTTCCCAGGTACTGTCCATGGTGCGCAACCCATTGCCACGTTCCGGCGCATCGCCGCCCGGCCAGCAGCGCTGGCATGAGTATCGTAGGCAGGCCGACCTTGCAGCGACATCCGTGCGACTATGTAGACGTTTTGACCTATCGCTGCCGCAGCGGTCTAAGGGTCTGCTGTTCCCGAATCTTTTCCTTCGCCGAGAGGCATACACCTGAGTTCGGCCAGCGCAACCGCCATTTTTTCTTCACCGGCCGTCTCGGCGAAGCGGAAGGTATTCTTGCCGGCCTGTTTGGCACGATACATGGCGCAATCGGCGGCACACTTCAGCGCGTCGAGATCCTGGCCGTGATCCGGGTAGACGGCAATGCCGATGCTGGCGCCGATGTTGCACTCGCAATCGGTCGCGATGAATGGCGCCGCGGCTGCAACGAGGATCTTCTGGGCAATCGCTTCGAGCGCCGACCATTGTTCGAAATCATCGATCAGAATCGCGAACTCATCCCCGCCAAGGCGCGCTGCCGCCGACGATTCGACATTGCGGATGACGGTGTCCGAGCCGCGCAAGCATTCGCGCAGACGCGCGGCGAACGTCGCAAGAACGCAATCCCCCACATCATGCCCGTGACCATCGTTCACCTGTTTGAATCCGTCCAGATCGACGAACAGCAGCGCGAGCGGCTTGCGCGATCTCTGCGCACGCGCGAGCGCCCGGGCGGCCAGTTCGCGGAACAGGTTGCGGTTCGGCAGATCGGTCAGCGAGTCGAAGTGCGCGAGCCGGCGGATTTCCCCCTGTGCGGCGATGCGCGCGGCGAACTGACCGATATTGAGCGCGACGGCTTCCGCGCACTGCAGCACGTCCGCGGAGGGTCCGCGCGGATGCGTGCTGAAGAACTGCAGGATGCCGATGGGCCGGGACTCGATATCGATCGGGAGCAAGGCCGCCGATTGCGGCGGCGGACGTGGAGGCTGAATCGCTTCGTCGCCCGACTCGGGCGCAAATGCCGTCCAGGTATGCAGGCACTCGAACGTCCGGCCGGATCCGTTCCAGCTCCAATAGGCGCCGCCAACCCAACCAAGCGTCTGGCACATCACGCGCAAGATCTCGGGCACGACTGCTTCCAGCGACTGCGCCTCGCCAAGCATGCGGCTGATCGCATACTGCATGGATTGGCGGTCCACGAGCTGCTTCTTTTCATCGATCTTGCGGCTCAGTGCGGCGCCGTAGAGACTCACGACGTCACCTTCGGCGAAGTCGGATTCTCCGCGAACGGCTTCGCGACGCAGCGCGGCGAGAATGGACTCCACCGGCGCGGGTTTGATGAGATATGCATCTGCACCGAGACGTTCGCCGAGTTCGCGATCCATCGCTGCGGTATACGTCGCGGTGTAGAAAACGAAAGGCAGGTTACGCAGGGATTCGTTGCCACGGATGGCCCTGCATAACTGGAAACCATCCATTTGCGGCATCTGGATGTCGCTGACGACGCCGTCGAACGGCTCACGTTCGAGCGCGGCAAGCGCCTCGACCCCGTTGCATGCAACGACCACGGTGCACCCTTCCGTTTCGAGCATGGCGCGCAGCAACTTCAGATTGAGCGGCACGTCGTCGACGATCAGAAGCGAGAGGGGTGCATCATTCCGGCTCTGTTTGCAAACGGTGGCGCTCACGATTTCGCTCGCAATATCGATCTTGGTGCACAAGCCGGTGCAAGTCCTGCACGCACGTGGCACAGCTTCAATGCGTACAAAATCACTGTAACGCCGCAATACACGGGCTTTCGCCCAAGGTTTCTTCCATGCCGCTTGAAAACAAGGCATCGCTGCCGGTCACGGTGAATGTCACCTTTTTTGCGGTGTATTCGAAGACACCATATAGGTTCGGCATGTTCGTCTCGTAACCGGAAAAAGTTCCGGCAATCGAATCGGCTTGGATGAGGGTGAGTTTGGTTCCTACCGACGGGCCACTGCCGAAGTCGATGCGGGCGATACCATTCACGTTCGCCGCACCGGCGATCGTCAGATGGCTTACGGCGGCACCGGTGCCCAGCGCATGGAAACAGGTCAGCGCCCCGGCCTCGACAGCGAGGGAGCTCGCGGCGAGATCGCCCTGTAATTGGGACAAGTTGCCCGGCACCAGCGTGCCGAAACTGTCGATCGCCCCGGTCGTGCCGTCGCCGGTCAGCGTGCCACTCGCAGCGATGCTGACGGCCGAGCCCGCGATGCTGCCGGTCACGCGTAAGATCCCTTCGTTAACGCTGGTCATGCCGGCGTAGGCATCCTTGCCCGAGAGGATCAGGATTCCCGGGCCTTGTTTGGTGATGCCTGCCCCGGCGCCAGCGCCGGCCGTGTAGCCGTGACCCGCTGGCAGCGCAGCTGCGCTATCGTCAGCGATACTGTCGCTGATCGTATAGCGGCCGCCGATATCGAACACCGCGGGTACTCCGCTCATCAAGAACAGGCCGCTGCCCGCGGCCGCGCCTGCGGAATTGCCATAGCCGGCAGTGACGCTGTTGCTGCCCATGGTTCCGCCAGCGCTGGACTCTTCGATTCGCAATGTGCCGCCGGCACGCACGAACACGGCGCCCCCGAAACCCGCACCGCCGCCACCGGGACCGGGCCGCGTATTTGCTGCAGCCTGAGAGCCACCGCCGCCGCCGCCGACGCCGCCTGCGCCTCCTGAGAGCGCGGCACCGCCGCCGCCACCAAAACCGCCGCAGCCACCGCCCGCATAACGCGAACCGCCGCCGCCGCCGCCAAAACCGCCGCAGCCGCCACCGCCTGTGTAGCCTGCGCCGCCTCCGCCACCGTCGCTGCCGGAGCCGCCGCGACTGTAGCCGGCGCCGCCGCCGCCGCCGTTGCTTCCGTCACTTCCGTTGTTCTCGCTGCCCGAGCCGCCGCCAAGACCATTTAGGCCGGGACCGCCAATTCCGCCGGTATGCCAAACGCCAGGCTTCCCGTACCCGCCCGTGCCGCCACCGCCACCTAAAGATTTGCAGCCGCCGCCGCCCAGTCCACCACCGCCTCCATAAGACCAAATGGTATTGTAATAACCCCCGCCGTAGCCGCCGAAAGCATCGTTCCCTACGAGCTTCACATTTTTCAGGATCAGCCCGCCTTGGTTGAAGATCGCGCCGCCAAGGCCGCCGGCGCCGCCGCCCCCGCCATAACCCATACCGCCATTGCCGCCCTTGGCAAGACCACCGCTCAGCGTGACGTTGCGTAACGTCAGCGATGCATCGTTATCCACGAAGAAATGCCGAAGGCTGGTTGCGCTTGTAATGCCAGTTGCCGCGAGCAACGTCAGATCCGCATCTTCGGAACCCTCGATCGTGATCGCCTTGCCCTTGATCGCTAGCGCTGTGGGACCCGGAAATCCCTGATTGTTGCCCTGGCTCGACAACGTGATCACGGCGGGGCAGTTCAGCGCCACCGGCGAGCAGTCGAAAACAATGGTGTCGCCTGAGCTGGACGCAGTGACTGCGTTCCGCAGCGACCCGGCTCCGGCATCGGCGTTGCTGGTCACCGTAAACGTGGCCGCGTGTCCGACGGATAGGGCGAACGCCGAGAGCAGAGCCGCGTGAACCAGGACCGCCAGTGGCTTGCGGCGAAGCGATGATGATGGGCTGAACATGGCGTTACCTCGGTGGGTTTCCTATGCCGACCAGCATCGACTTCAGCGCCAGCGGCGATAAGACTCGGAAACACCGATTTCCGCGTGTATCTCCCCGATGCAGGACAGCTCGGTAACACCGAATGCCCACGGATGTGGACACCTATGCTTCTAGGTGGAAGTACCTACGCGCGGGGCGGTTTGGATTCGCCACGGCCTACCATCAGTGGCGTCCACGGGAAGGCAAAGGCAATGTTTTTTGCCGCAGCTCGTGGAAGCTCAACACAGAGGGTGTTTCGCGTGCGAAATCAATTAATCGATCGCTTTGTGCGGCGTCTGCGCGAAGATCGCTGCCGTGCAGCCTTCGGATCCAGTTGGCGCTTGATCTACTCACAAACGTCTATGCGATTTGAGAGTACAAGGCCAGGCAAGCTGGGACGGCGATCGGAAAATTCCGTTGTAAAATACACAGGTCACAGGACAACGCTGGATTCTGCCGGATCTTATCCAGGCGGACTCCCGCTCTCGCGAAGGGCGGGTGGCGAGTCTCGGGACGAGACGAACAATCCCATCCACATCACGCCATCCGACCCATGTCCCTTATTTCCGTCCCCGTCTCCCATGGCGAACTGATCGACAAGATCACGATTCTCGAGATCAAGGCCGCGTACATTCGCGACGCGGCGAAGCTCGCCAACGTGCGCGCGGAACTGGAATTGCTGAACGCGACGTGGGGTAAAGACGCGGCATCGAAGGTCGACATCAGTGCTGAGCGTACCCAGCTCAAGGCCGTGAACGAGGCGCTGTGGGATATCGAAGACCGCATCCGTCTCAAGGAAAAGGCGCAAGCGTTCGACGCCGCGTTCATTGAATTGGCGCGCTCGGTGTATGTCCGCAACGACGAGCGTGCGGCGATCAAACGCACGATCAATCTCAAGCTCGGCTCGCAGTTGGTCGAAGAAAAATCCTACGAGAATTATCGGCCGGTGTAAGCGCGCACGAACAGGCCAACGCTCAGCACGACGCCGATTGCGACGACAAACACGCGCAGCAGTTTCACGTTGACGCGCAACAGCATCCAGGCGCCGATCTGGCCGCCGATGATGGCGCCGCCGGCGACGACCACAGCGTAGAGCCAGCGCACGTCGTGCGAAAACGCAAACAGCACCACGGCCGAGGCGTTCATCATGCCGGCGAGCACATTCTTGGTCGCGCCGGCGTAGCGGAATTCCATGCCGGCTGCAGTTAGCGCCGCGAGCATCAGAATGCCGATACCGCCGCCGAAGTAACCGCCATACACGGCGATTGCGAATTGCGCGGCGTAGGCGCCGCGGCGGCCGAGGTGCACATGGCTTTCCGCGGGGCGCCGCACGAAACTGCCCCAGGCGAACACGCCGGTGGCGAACAGCACGAGAAACGGCACGAGCAGCTCAAAGTATCGGCTCGGCGTCAGCAGCAACAAAGCCGCACCGGCGATGCCGCCGACCAGACTGATGCCGATCAGCGCGCGCACGGTGATATCCGCGGTGCCGGTAACGTGCGAGCGGCCGGCGTACGCCGTAGCCACCTGACCCGGGAACAGCGCGATCGTGGACGTGATGTTCGCCGCGCGCGCGTCGAGTCCCGCGAGCAGCAGCATGGGGAATGTGAAGAACGTGCCGCCGCCGGCGAGTGCGTTTTGAATGCCGGCCCATACCGCGACGAGGAACAGGCCGGCGAAGATCAGCGTCATCCGGGCTTGGGCAGCAGCATGGATGCCGGTGCGGCGAGATAGAAACCGACCGCGATCACGATCAGATACGCGAGCAGCACGAAGGTCCAGCCCATGTTATGCCGGATCACGTCGCCTTCCTTGCGCACGAACTTGCTCGTCGAAACGCCGACGCTGGCGGTCTGCGGCGCAATCGGCTTGCCGATTTCCGCACCGACCGAATTGAACGTCGGCAGCAGCAGCGGCGGCATGCCGAGCTGCACGCCGACCAGCGCCTGGAATTTGCCGAACATCGCGTTCGTCGACGTGTTGGAGCCCGACAGCGCGACGCCAATGAAACCGAGAATCGGCGCGACGATGATGAATGCCGTGCCCATTGCCGAGAAACCTTTCGCCAGCGACGAGGCCATGCCGGAATAATTGAACACGTAGGCGAGGCCAAAGATGAACACGCCAACCAGCAACGCGCCCCACATCTGCTGGAGCGTTTTCGCGAAAATTTCGCCGAGTTGGCCGGCCTTGAGCTTGCCGAGCGCGATCAGCAGCACGGCGACGATGATCCAGGCGACGAGGATCGCCGAGCCGCCGATGTACGGCGCGAAGTTGAACACCGCGCTGACTGGAGGCTTGGCCGGGTCGCATACGCTGGTGAGCGATGAGCACGCCGACACCGTCGCCTTGAACCAGCTCACTTTCGGCAATGGCGACCACGGCCCGGTCCACGCGGCGACGACTGCCAGCAACACGATGAACGGCATCCAGGCCTGCAGCACTTCGGCCGGTTTCAGGCCGTGGCCCTGATTCTGTCTTGCCAGCGCAGGATCGACCGGCACGCCGCCGTAGCCGAGCACGGTTTTCGGCTGCCAGAACTTGAGCAGCAGCAGCAGCGCGATGAAACACACGATCGCGCCGGTGACATCGGGCAGATACGGGCCGAGATATACCGCGGTTGGATACTGGCCGGCGATGTAGCCTAGCGATCCGACGACGGCCAGCGGCCAGGCGCTCAGCATGCCCTGCTTGCCGGAGACGAGGTACAGCAATACCCATGGCGGCAACAGCGCGAGCACGGCCACGACGGTGCCGACCGAACCCGATAGCGCGAGTAGCGGATAGCCGGTCACCGCCGCGAGCGCGATGATCGGCGCGCCGAGCGCGCCGTAGGAAACCGGTGCATTGTTCGCGATCGCGGCGACGCGGATCGCGTTGAGATCGGAAATGCCGAGCGAGATCAGAATCGGCGCGACCACCGCCCACGGATAACCGAAACCAACCAGGCCTTCGAGCAGCGCGCCGAACGCCCAGGCGAACAGCATCGTTTGCACGCGCACGTCGAGGCTGCCTTGCGCGATCAGCCAGCGCCGGAAATTCTCGAACACGCCGCTGATGTTCAGCGTGTTGAACAAGATCAGTCCCCAGAAGGTGATCCAATCGACGTTCCAGATGCCCGTGGCCGATCCGTACAAATACGCGCGGCTGCCTTCATCGAACGGCATCTTCCACACCCAGGTCGCGAGCAGGAACGTAACGATTGAACCGAGCAGCGTGGCCAGCCACGCCGGCAAGCGGAACACCGCGAGCAGGACCAGCAGGAAGACGACCGGGATCAGCGCTACGAGGCAGGTGAGCGTGAGATTGTCTAGCGGATCGATGAGCTGCGTGAACATGGATCCTCCTTGAACGTTTCGCACGGGGCACAACGCGGCGCCAAAGCTAGCACGCACCAGCCGCGGGTGCTCGCTGCGACGCGGAAACGCAGTCACAGCGCTTGGGCGTAGGATGTATGGCGATGAACGCTGTCGTGGAATCTGTCGGCGATACGACGCAGCTGCTGCGCGGGCTTCAGTCCGTGCTGCCGCCTGCAGGACTTCTGGTCACGCCCGAACAGACCGCGCCATTCGAGTGTGACGGTTTGTCCGTGTTCCGCCAGCTGCCGCTGGCTGTCGCCCTGCCGGAGAACGAAGAACAGGTGCAGCAGGTACTGCAGATCTGTTCTGTCCATGGCACGCCGGTGGTCGCGCGCGGCGCAGGCACCGGACTTTCCGGCGGCGCGATGCCGTGTGCGAACGGCATCGTGCTCGGTCTGAGCAAATTGAATCGGATCCTGCACGTCGATCCGCTCGCGCGCACTGCGCGCGTGCAGCCGGGCGTGCGCAACTTGGCCGTTTCCGAAGCCGCTGCGCCGCACGGACTGTATTACGCGCCGGATCCTTCCTCGCAGATCGCCTGCACGATCGGCGGCAATGTCGCCGAGAATTCCGGCGGCGTGCATTGCCTGAAATATGGCCTGACCGTGCACAACGTGCTCGGTGTGCGCGGATTTCTGATCGACGGCACGCCGGTCGCGTTCGGCGGCGCAGCGCTCGACGCGCCCGGTCTGGATCTGCTCGCATTGGCGATCGGATCGGAAGGGCTGCTCGTCGTCGTCACCGAAGTCGTGCTCAGGCTCGTGCCGAAACCGCAGCTCGCGCGCGTGGTGATGGCTTCGTTCGACGATGTGGCGAAAGCGGGCGATGCGGTGGCAGCGATCATCGGCGCCGGCATCATTCCGGCGGGCCTGGAAATGATGGACCGCAAGGCGACGAACGCCGTGGAACCATTCGTCAACTCCGGTTACGACCTCGCCGCCGAGGCGATACTGCTCGCCGAATCCGACGGCACACCGGAGGAAGTGCGGGAGGAAGTCGCGCAGATGGAACAGGCGTTGAAAGCCGCCGGTGCCAGCGCGTGTGTCGTGTCGCAATCGGAAAGCGAACGCCAGCGTTTCTGGGCGGGACGCAAGAACGCGTTTCCGGCAGCCGGCCGGATTTCGCCGGACTACTACTGCATGGACGGCACGATTCCGCGCAAGCATCTGGGCCGCGTGCTGCACGCGATCGAAGACATGGAGAAAAAGTATTCTCTGCGTTGCATGAACGTGTTTCACGCCGGCGACGGCAATTTGCACCCGCTGATCCTCTTCGATGCGCACCAGAGTGGCGAGTGGGAGCGCGCCGAGCGGTTCGGCACAGAAATCCTGGAGTTGTGCGTACAGCTCGGCGGCACGATCACCGGCGAGCACGGCGTGGGCATCGAGAAGATCAACTCGATGTGCGTGCAGTTCGCGGCTGCCGAACGCGGCGCGTTCTTTGCCGTTAAAGCCGCATTCGACGAACACGGCCTGCTCAATCCGGGCAAGGCCATCCCGACTCTGCACCGCTGCGCCGAATACGGACGCTTGCGCGTGCATCGCGGCGAGCTTCCGTTCGCCGAGTTGCCGCGTTTCTGATGGACCTGGCGCTTGAACAATTTCGCGATCGAATCCGCACCGCGCGGGCAGCGCGCACGCCGTTGCGCTTGCGCGGCGCCGGCACCAAGGATTTTTATGGCGAGCAGTTGCAGGGCGAATTGCTCGATACGCGCAGTTTCGCCGGCATCGTCAGCTACGAACCATCCGAACTGGTCGTGACCGCGCGTTGCGGCACGTCGTTGTCCGAGCTCGAGAACGCATTGGCGGAGCACAACCAGTTCCTCGCCTTCGAGCCGCCGCGTTTCGGCGGCGATCCTTCGCTCGGCGGCGTCGTCGCGGCAGGCCTGTCGGGTCCGCGTCGCGCAAACGCCGGAGCGGCACGCGATTTCGTGCTCGGCGTAAACCTGCTCGACGCCAACGGCGAACTGTTGCGCTTCGGTGGTCAGGTGATGAAGAACGTCGCCGGTTTCGACCTCTCGCGTCTGTTGTGCGGTTCGCTCGGCATTCTCGGACTGATTGTGGAAGTTTCGCTCAAGGTGCTGCCACGAGCTCGCGTTGAAACGACGCTGCGTTTCGAGCTGGACGCCGCGCGTGCGATCGAGCAATTCAATCGTTGGAATGCGCAGGCACTGCCGGTCTCGGCGACCGCCTGGCATGCAGGCGTCGCCTATTTGCGCCTGTCGGGTGCGGCGAGTGCGGTCGATGCGGCGGCGCGCGTGCTCGGCGGCGAAACGCTAGCTGCTGCGCCAGTTTTTTGGGACAGCCTGCGCGATCAGACGCACGTGGCGTTCGCGACGCCGCGGTTGTGGCGGCTGTCGCTGCCGTCGACGTCGGCGTTCGATTTGCCCGATACGTCGCTCATCGAATGGGCCGGCGCGCTGCGCTGGCTCGCCAGTGAAGCTCCCGCCGCGGAAATCCGCACTGCTGCCGCGCAGACGGGCGGTCACGCCGCGCTCTGGCGCGGTGCGCGCGACACGACGATGTTTCATCCGCTCGATGACGCAGTGCTCGGCCTGCATCGTCGGCTGAAGCAGCGCTTCGATCCGCACGGTATCTTCAATCGCGGCCGCCTGGTGGCGCAGCTCTAGCAATGGAAGCGCATCTCGCCGACTGGATCAAACATACGCCGGGTGGCGCCGAAGCCGAATCCATTTTGCGCACTTGCGTGCATTGTGGATTCTGCAACGCGACCTGTCCCACCTATCAGATCCTCGGCGACGAACTCGATGGCCCGCGCGGACGCATCTACCAGATCAAGCAGATGCTCGAAGGTCATGAACCCAGCGCGTCGACATTGCTGCATCTGGACCGGTGCCTGACTTGCATGAACTGCGAAACGACGTGTCCGTCCGGTGTGCGCTACGGCCGCCTAGTCGACATCGGCCGTCGCGAAGCCGAACAGCGCGTGGCGCGGCCGCTGGCGCAGCGCTGGCGGCGCGGCTTTTGGCGCGCACTCGCGACGCGCCGTAGGGTTTTCGCCGTTGCAGTCAGGCTTGGACGCGCGCTGCGTCCACTGCTGGCGCCGACCCTGCGCGAAAAGATCCCTCCCGCGCGTGAGGCCGGGGCCTGGCCCCTACGCGTGCATGCGCGCAAGGTGGTTCTGGTGCGCGGCTGCGTGCAGCCGGGGCTTCTGCCGGCGATCGACGCGGCGACCGCACGCGTGCTCGATGCGCTCGGTATGCAGGCAATCGTCGCGCAGCAATCCGGCTGCTGCGGCGCAATCGATTACCACGCGAATGCCGCGGATGCCGCGCGCGCCAAAGCGCGACGCAATATCGATGCCTGGTGGCCTCTGCTCGAAGCCGGTGCGGAAAGCATCGTGATCAACGCCTCCGGCTGCGGCGCCATGCTGAAGGACTACGCGCACCTGCTGCGCGACGATCCGGTGTACGCGGCAAAAGCCGCGCGCATCGTCGGCATGACGCGCGATCTCGCCGAATTTCTTGCGCCGTTCGCTGACGAACTCGCGCGGCTCGCGCGCGCGCGTGCGCCGACGCGCGTGGCGTTCCATCCGCCGTGCACGCTGCAGCACACGCAGAAGATCCGCGGCGTCGTCGAAGCGCTGCTGACCAAACTCGGCGCCGAACTGCTGCCGATTGCGGACGCGCATCTGTGTTGCGGCGCCGCCGGCATGTACGCGCTGCTGCAGCCGGAACTGTCGGCGGAACTGCGCAAACGCAAGCTCGCAAGCCTCACGCGCGGCGAGCCGCTGATGATTCTTTCGGCGAACGTCGGTTGCCTCGCACACCTGGAAACCGGTACCGAAATCCGAGTGCGGCACTGGATCGAGTGGATCGATGCGGCGATGGCGCCGCGGTCGGCGGGCTAGTCCATCGCCTCGTACAGCGGCAGCGTCAGGAACTCAGGAAACTCCTTCGCCAGCGACATCTGCTCGAAAATCTGCGCTGCGCGATCGTACGTGCCTAGCGGCTCGCCCTGTGCAGCGGCATCCTGCTTGACCTTTTCCAGCTCCTGCGGAATCAGCGCGCGCACGAGCGCCGCATCGACCTTGCGCCCGTCATCGAGCACGCCCTTGTCGCTATGCGCCCATTGCCAGACCTGCGAACGCGAGATTTCCGCGGTCGCCGCGTCTTCCATCAGGTTGTGGATGGGCACGCAGCCGTTGCCGGCCAGCCAGCTGCCGAGGTAGTGGATGCCGACGTTGATGTTGTTGCGCAGGCCGATTTCGGTGATCGGCTGCTCAGGTACGAAGTTGAGAAAGTCGCTCGCCTTGAATTCCTCGCTGCGTTGCTTGTCCCACTGGTTCGGCCGGTCGCCCAGAACGCGCGTGAATTCCTCCATCGCGATCTGCACGAGCCCCGGATGCGCGATCCAGCCGCCATCGAAGCCGTCGTTCGCGTCGCGGCGCTTGTCATGCCGCACACCGGCCAGCGCCTTCTCGTTCGCGGCCGCATCGTTCTTGATCGGGATCAGCGCAGCCATGCCGCCGATGGCGGGCGCACCGCGGCGATGACAGGTCTTCACGAGCGCGAGCGCATAGGCGCGCATGAACGGCACTTCCATATTGATCAGGCCGCGATTGGCGAGACAAAACCCCGGTTTGTTGCGGAATTTCTTGATCGCGCTGAAGATGTAATCCCAGCGTCCGGCGTTGAGCCCGGCCGAATGTTCGCGTAGCTCGTAGAGAATTTCGTCCATCTCGAAGGTAGCGAGAATCGTTTCCAGCAGTACCGTCGCCTTGATCGTTGCGCGCGGAACGCCGAGCGCTTCTTGCGCCAGCACGAACGTCTCGTTCCACAGCCGCGCTTCGCGGTGATTTTCGAGCTTGGGCAGGTAGTAATACGGCCCCGCGCCGCGCGCGAGCTGCTCCTTCGCGTTATGAAAGAAAGCGAGCGCGAAATCGAACAGGCCGCCGGACACGCGCTGGCCATCGACGGTCACGTGTTTTTCGTCGAGATGCCAACCGCGCGGGCGGATCTGCAGCACGGCGATCTTGTCGTTGAGTTTGTATACTTTCCCAGCTTCGTTGGTGAAGCTGATCGTGCCGCGCACCGCGTCCTTGAGGTTCACCTGGCCCTGGATCTGGTTGAACCAGTTCGGACTGTTCGAATCCTCGAAGTCCGTCATGTACGAATCTGCGCCGGAGTTGAACGCGTTGATGATCATCTTGCGCTCGACCGGGCCGGTGATCTCCACGCGCCGGCATTCCAGCGCCTTCGGCAGCGGCGCTATCTTCCAGTCGCCATCGCGGATGTGCTGGGTCGCGGACGGCAAATCCGGCATCTCGCCGGCATCGATGCGTGCCTGGCGCGCGCCGCGCGCCCTGAGCAATTCCTGCCGGCGCGGTTCGAATGCGCGATGCAATGTGGCCAGAAACGCCAGCGCGTCGGCGCTGAGAATTTCATCAAAGCGCGGATGCAGCGGCGCCTTGATTTCGACTCCGGCGGGAAGGGTTGTCTCCATGACGTCAACCTCCAAAGAAGCCAATTGTAGTGCTCAAAACCCGAACTCGTGAGCGAACGCTTCGATACGCTCGATCACGGCTTCGGTTTCGATCAATTCCATCACGCCGGGATATTCGAGTTTCGTACCCCACGGCAATTCCGCCGCGGGCGTGCCGCGAAACCTGCGCGCCGCGGCGTCGTAACGGTCGACGCACCAGCGCCGGTCCGAATACGGGCCCGAACGCTGCGGATTGCTGGCGGCGTGCAAGCCCAGCACTTTCGCCCCGACGGCATTCGCCATATGCATCGGACCCGCGTCCGGAGTGAGGATCAGCGTTGCGCGCTGGGCGAGCGCGAGAAATTGCTTGAGCGTATCGCGGCCGATGAGGTCGAGCGGTTTGCGTCGGCACTTTTCCACGATCGCATTGCCGAAGCCACGTTCGTAAGTGCTTGGGCCGCCGCACAACGCGACACGCCAGCCACCCGCAGCGGCGTGATCCGCTACTGCGGCGTAGCGTTCGGGCAGCCAGTTGCGCACGGGGTGGCTGGAACACGGGCTGACGAGCAGCGTCGGCGTGTCGCCTGGCAGGTGCTGCGCGGCGAATGCATGGGCGGAGTCGGCGATCGGAATGTCCCAGCGCACCTGCGTCTGGCGCAGGCCTAGCGGCTCGAGAAAGCTCGCCATCGCGTCGAGCACATGCTCGCCGCTGCGTTGTTCGATGCGCTGATTCACGAACAGGCCGTGCAGATCCTTCGAGCGTGCGCGGTCGTAGCCGATGCGCAGGGGGGCATGCACCAGCGCACTGACCAGGTTTGCACGCAGCGCCACCTGCAAGTGCAGCAGCACATCGAACCGGCGCGCCGCGAGTTGCGTGCGCAGGTTGCGAAACCCGCGCCAGCCGACGCTCTTGTCGAAGATCAGGAATTCCACGCCGGCGATATCGCCGACCAGTTTGTGCTCCAGCTTGCCGACGATCCAGGTGAGCCGGGTCTGCGGCCACGCGCTTTGCAGCGTGCGCACGAGCGGCACGACATGCGTGACATCGCCGAGCGCCGAGGTGCGCAGCAGGCAGATCGACTGCGGCGGATTTTCACGGGAAAACGACACTGGCGGCATGCGGGCTTGTTAAACTGGCGAAGATGACGCAGGCGCAAATCCAGGCAACGCCCGACGGTGCGATTCTGTTCGACGCAGGCGCTGCTGCACAAGCGGCGTTCGACCCGGAATTCTTCGACCCGACGCGCTGGCATGCGCGGAAAAGTGCCGGTGCGGTCAGCGGCGGGCGCGGCGGCGCTCTGTTCATCGAGGCGCCGTTCGGGCGTTGCGTGCTGCGCCACTACCGCCGTGGCGGCATGGTCGCCGGCCTGATGGGCGATCGTTACCTGTGGACTGGCGCCGAGCGCACGCGCGGCTTCGCCGAATTCCGCCTGCTCGCCGCCCTGCGCCAACGCGACTTGCCCGTGCCCGCGCCGGTCGCCGCACGTTATCGCCGCCAGGGCGTGCATTACCGCGCAGATCTGATCACGCGGCGCATCGATGGTGCACAGACGCTGGCGGAACTGCTCGCGCAGGGCAGTGCGGATGCGCATGCCGCGGCGCGTGTCGGATCAGCGATCGCGAAGTTCCATGCGCAAGGTGCGTATCACGCCGATCTGAATGCACATAACGTGTTGCTGAACGACGATACTGTCTGGTTGATCGACTTCGATCGCGGCGAATTACGCGAGCCGGCCCGCGACTGGCAGCTCGCGAATCTCGCGCGCCTGAAACGCTCATTGCTCAAGCTCGGCGCCGCGCGCGACGGCGACGCGGCATTCGAACGCGCGCTGTGGAACCCGCTGATGGCTGCGTACGAGTGCGGAGGTGCGGCGTGAACCTGAGCTTGCGCTTTCTCGGCGTCGGTTCCGCGCAGGCCGTGGAACTGGGCTCCTCCGGCGCCGTGCTCGAGCGCGACGGGGCGCCACTGCTGCTGATCGATTGCGGTCCGGAAACGCTGTCGCGTTATCTGGACGTCTATGCGCAGCCGCCGCATGCAATCTACCTCACGCATACACACATGGATCACGTCGCCGGCCTGGAACGCCTGTTCTATCGCGCGTATTTCGACGCGGAACTGAAAGGCCGCGTGCGCGTCTATGCGCATGCGGGACTGCTCCCGCACTTGCAGAGCCGCGTCGGCGACTATCCGGAAGTGATCGCGGAGGGAGGCGCGAATTTCTGGGACGCGTTCCAGCTCGTCGCCGTGTCGCGCGGCTTCTGGCATGGCGGTTTGTGGTTCGACGTATTCGCGACGCGCCATCATGCGCCGCAGACTTCGTTCGGCATTGCGCTGCGCGGCGCGTTCGCCTGGACCGGCGACACCCGGCCGATTCCCGAAATGCTCGCGCAATTCGCGCCGGCGCCGGCTTTGATTGCGCACGATTGCGCGCTGCATGGCAATCCGTCGCATACCGGCGTCGACGATCTGGCGCGCGAGTATACGCAGGAACAAATCGGGCGCATGGTTCTCTATCATTACGGCAGCGCACACGACGGCATCGAGCTTGCTGGCAAGGGCCATCGGGTGGCGCTGCGCGATGAGCGCATCGCCTTGTCGTTGCCGTCGATCGATGTGGTGCTCAAACCCGTTGCCGGAGTCGCAGCATGAGTGCGCCGATTCCGCACAGGTTGATCGAAACACGCGTGCGCGACAGCCGCGCCCGGCCGTTGCACGATCTGCGCATCTCGGTGATCGACCGCTGCAACTTCCGCTGTCCTTACTGCATGCCGGAAGACCAGTACGCGCATGATCACGTGTTCCTGGCCAAGGACCAGCGTCTGCGTTTCGAAGAAATCGAACGCATCGCGCGCGCGTTCGCGGCTTTGGGCGTGCGCAAGCTGCGTCTCACCGGCGGCGAACCGTTGCTGCGCCGCGACTTGCCGGAACTCGTACGCCAGCTCGCGCAAATCCCCGGCATCGACGATATGGCCCTGACCACGAATGGCGTCTTGCTGCCGCGTTCTGCGCAGGCCCTGCGCGATGCGGGACTCAAGCGCCTGACCGTGTCGCTCGACAGCCTCGATCCGGCGACGTTTCACAAACTCTCTGGCGGACGCGGGCAGGTCGACGAAGTGCTCGCCGGCATTGCGAGCGCGGAAGCCGCTGGCTTCACGCAGATCAAACTCAACTGCGTGGTCATGCGCGGCATCAACGACGTGCAGGCGCTCGATCTCGTCGAGCGTTATCGCGGCAGCGGCCATATCGTGCGCTTCATTGAGTACATGGATGTCGGCACCCTCAACGGCTGGCGCGAGGATCTGGTCGTGCCGAGCGCAGAACTGATCGAGCGCATCGCCGTGCGTTGGGCGCTGCGGCCGCTCGAACGCAATTACGGCGGTGAAGTCGCGCAGCGCTACGCGTTTGCCGATGGCGCCGGCGAGATTGGTTTCATCAGCTCGGTGTCACAGCCGTTCTGCGGCGACTGCTCGCGTGCGCGGTTGTCGGCAGACGGTAAATTGTATACATGCCTGTTCGCGCAGTCCGGCTTCGACTTGCGCGAACCGCTGCGCGCGGGTGCGAGCGATGCCGATTTGCAGTCGCTGATCGCGCAGCACTGGTCGCAGCGGTCGGATCGCTATAGCGAGATGCGCGCCGAGATGCGGGCAGCGGGAAAGAACGACAAAGTCGAAATGTTCAGCATCGGTGGGTGAGGCCAAGCGCGCGAGGCCGAACGCCCGGAACAGGATGCGGAGGGCGGGGTTGTTGCTTGGCGAGGCCTGACGGTCGAGCTTGGCAACAGTCCGGGCAAAGCGAGGAGGAAGTACTTGCAGGCATGACACGAAGAACGCAGAAACTGAGCCACATCGACGCGGACAATCACCCGCGCATGGTCGATGTCGGCGCGAAAGCCATCACCGCGCGCGCGGCGACCGCCCAGGCGCTCGTGCGTTTCCCCGCGGCCGTCGCGCGCGCATTGCGCGAGAATGGCATGCGCGCGAAGAAAGGTCCGCTGATCGACACCGCGATCATCGCCGGCACGCTGGCGGTGAAACGCACGCACGAACTGATCCCGTTTTGTCATCCGCTGGCTGTCGAGCGCTGTGACTTCACGGTCGAATTTTCCACGCCGACGCAATTGTCGATCTGCTGTGAAGTCGCGGTGTCGCACAAGACCGGCGTGGAAATGGAAGCGCTGACCGGCGCCAGTGTCGCCGCGCTGACCGTGTACGACATGTGCAAAGCGCTGTCGCACGAGATCGTCATTGCCGAGGTGCGCCTGCTGGAGAAATCCGGCGGCAAGCGGCGTGTGCGCGGCGGGAAAATCTCGCGATGAATTACCGCGTGCTGTATTTCGCCTCGCTGCGCGACCACGCCCGCATGGACGCCGAGCAGGTGAACTCACTTGCGCTCGACGCGCGCGGCTTGTACACCGAATTGCGCGCGCGCCACGGTTTCGTGCTGGACGAGAGCCGACTGCGAGTTGCGGTCAACGGTGCGTTCGCCGCGTGGGAACAGCATCTGCACGACGGCGACGAAGTGGTTTTTCTGCCTCCGGTGAGTGGTGGGTGAGGCGAGAGGTGCCAGTGGAATCATTTCATCTCAGCGAAACCCCGATCGACTCCAGCGCGCTCGCGCGCGAACTCGCGCACGCGAGCGCGGGCGGCTGTGTGACGTTCGCAGGCTGGGTGCGCGATCACAACGACGGCCGGCAGGTTCTGCGTCTCGATTACCAGGCGTACACGCCCCTGGCGCGGAACGAAGGCGAACGCATCGTTGCCGAGGCACGCGAGAAATTCGCCATCATCGACGCGCACTGCGCGCATCGCGTCGGCACACTCGAAATCGGCGAACTCGCCGTGTGGGTCGGCGTCAGCGCCGCGCATCGCGACGCCGCATTCTCGGCTTGCCGTTACATCATCGACGAAGTGAAACAGCGCGTACCGATCTGGAAAAACGAGCATTACGCCGACGGCGAGTCGGGGTGGCTGCATCCGGACAATACGCCGGTTTCCGCGAATGCTCGCCTTGTCTGAGCTGGCGGTGTAGGGTATTCTGCGCGGCCTTCTGCGGAGCGGTGTCCGAGCGGTTGAAGGAGCACGCCTGGAAAGTGTGTAAGCGGCTTATACCCGCTTCGCGGGTTCGAATCCCGCCCGCTCCGCCACAAACGCGCTTCGCCAGTTCAATGGTGGCCCCGTCGGTCCTCCCGCGACGATAGTTTGCAAATCCCGCCAGGGCCGGAAGGCAGCAACGGTAGTGAACGATTCGGGTGCCGGGATGTGGCTGGCGGGGCTGCCACCCTTTACCAAGCCGCCATAGCGCGTCTGTTAGAATCGCGACTTGTCCAGGTGGAACGAGTCGTGTCGTACCAAGTCCTCGCGCGCAAATGGCGGCCCAAGCGTTTTTCCGAACTCGTCGGCCAGGAACATGTCGTGCGCGCGCTCGCCAATGCGCTCGATTCCCAGCGCATGCATCACGCATTCCTGTTCACCGGAACGCGCGGCGTCGGCAAGACCACGATCGCGCGCATCTTCGCCAAGTCGTTGAATTGCGAGCGCGGGCAGTCGTCGAATCCCTGCGGCGAATGTTCGTCGTGTCGCGACATCGATGCCGGCCGTTTCATGGACATGATCGAGATCGACGCCGCCAGCAACACCGGTGTGGACGATGTGCGCGAAGTGATCGAGAACGCGCAGTATTCGCCGTCGCGCGGGCGCTTCAAGGTCTATCTGATCGATGAAGTGCACATGCTCAGCAAGTCGGCGTTCAATGCGCTGCTGAAAACGCTCGAGGAACCGCCCGAGCACGTGAAATTCCTGCTCGCGACCACCGATCCGCAGAAGCTGCCGGTGACGGTGCTGTCGCGCTGCCTGAAATTCAATCTCAAACGCCTGCTGCCCGAGCAGATCGTGGCGCAGATGAACCGCATCCTCGACGCCGAGGGCATCGCGCATGACGGCGAAGCGCTCGATGAACTCGCGCGCGGTGCCGATGGCTCTCTGCGCGACGGCTTGTCGTTGCTTGATCAGGCGATTGCTTATGGTGCCGGCGCGGTGCGCGCCGCCGAAGTGCGCGCGATGCTGGGCACGATCGAGCGCGGCCAGGTCTACGCGCTGCTCGAGGCCGCACACGCGGGCGATGGCAACCAGTTGATCGCCGAGGTCGAGCGGCTCGCCGAATTTTCACCCGATTTTGCCGGTGTGCTCGACGAGATCGCCAGCGCGTTGCACCGCGTCCAGCTCAAGCAACTGGTCGATGCGCAGGCGACAGAATCGCGCAGCGACGATGCGCAGGTCGGCGTACTCGCTGCCGCGATGGCAGCGGAAGAAGTGCAGCTGTTCTACCAGATCGCCGTTACCGGCCGCCGCGATTTGCCGATGGCGCCGACGCCGCGCGCCGGCTTCGAAATGACACTGCTGCGCATGTTGGCATTCCGGCCGGCTGCGGGAGACCGAAAACCCGAGGCGGGCGAGAGTCCAAAGCCTGCCGCTGTCCCCCGTCAGGCGCTACAGAATCCAGCGCCGGCGTCGGTTCCCGTTCCGCCTTCCACCTCACTGGCGCCCGGTCCCGCTGCCACACCGGCAGCGATCGACCCGACAAACTGGTCAGCGCTGATCGACGCCGCCGATCTGAAAGGCCCGGCCGGACAACTCGCGCGCAACGCAGCGCTGCTCGGCATCGAAGGCAGCAGTGTCCGGCTTGCACTGAATCCTGCTTATGAAAATATGAGTGCGCCGCCGGTCGTGGCGAATATCGAGGAACGCCTGAGCGCCGTGCTCGGCCGCAGTGTGAAGCTGCGCTTCGAGAAAGCCGAAGCGGCGCAGACGACGCCGGCCGACGTTGCTGCACGCGAACGCAGCGCGCGCCAGCAGGAAGCCGAACGCGCGCTCGGCGCCGATCCGTTCGTGCAGGCGGTGATCCGCGACTTCGGCGGCCGCGTGATTCCCGAATCGATCAAACCCGCCGCGCAGGCCAAAGCCGGCAACGTGGAGTAACGAGCAATGCGTGCAGAGCTGGGTCAATTGATGCAACAGGCGCAGCGTGTGCAGGAGAATCTGCAGCGCGCGCAGGAAGAACTGGCGAAACTGGAAGTCACCGGCCAGTCCGGCGGCGGCATGGTCAGTGTGACCATGAACGGCCGCCACGAAGTGCGCAGCGTAAGGATCGATCGCAAGCTGTTCGCTGATGATCCGGAGATGGCCGAAGACCTCGTCGCCGCGGCGATCAACGATGCCGTGAACAAGATCGGCGAGATGAGCAAGCAGCGCATGAGCGAAGTCGCCGGCGGAATGGGTCTGCCGCCGGGATTCAAGCTGCCGTTCTGATGCTCGTCATTCCGGCTTGCGCGGGAATGACGAACCAAAAACATGTCCGGTTCCCCTCTCCTCACCGAACTCATCGAAGCGCTGCGCTGCCTGCCCGGCGTCGGCGCGAAGACCGCGCAGCGCATGGCGTTCCATGTACTCGAGCGCGATCGCTCCGGCGGCAAGCGCCTGGCCGACAAGCTGGCCAGCGCTGTCGAACGCATCGGCAACTGTTCGCGCTGCCGCACCTTCAGCGAGGGAAGCGTGTGTGCGATGTGCGCGAGTCCGGCGCGCGACGCAACCTTGTTGTGCGTGGTCGAAACGCCAGCCGACCAACTCGCGATCGAACAGGCGACTGGCTACCGTGGCCGCTATTTCGTGTTGCTCGGCCGGCTCTCGCCGCTGGATGGACTGGGTCCGAAGGAACTTGGCTTGGACCTGCTGGCCGCACGGCTGGCCGAAGGCGAAGTGCAGGAGTTGATCGTGGCCACGAACCCCACCGTCGAAGGCGAAGCCACGGCGCACATGTTGAGCCAGCTCGCGCGCAGCGCGGGCGTGCGCGCAACGCGACTCGCGCACGGCGTGCCGCTCGGCGGCGAACTGGAATATGTCGATCGCGGCACGTTGGCGCATGCCTTCGGCGGCCGGCAGAATCTGAACGACTGAAGGAGTGACCATGGGCGATACGCTGTTCGGCAAGATCATCCGCCGCGAGATTCCAGCCGACATCGTCTATGAAGACGAGGACGTGCTCGCATTCCGCGACATCAATCCGCAGGCGCCGGTGCACGTGCTGTTCATTCCGAAACAAGCGGTCGCGACACTGAACGATCTGGCTGCCGATCACGCCGCGCTGATTGGCAAGCTTTTTCTCGCCGCGACTGGCTGGGCCAAGCAGCAGGGATTCGCCGAGGATGGCTATCGCCTGGTCATGAACTGCAACAAGCATGGCGGGCAGACGGTATTCCATATCCATCTGCATTTGCTGGCGGGACGGCAGATGCACTGGCCACCGGGGTAGAGCGATGCATGAAGATGCCTTGAATGGCATCTTCATGCTTCGCGATGGCCGAGGCAGGAGCCGAGGCGGGGTTGCTTAGCGAGCGCAGGATGCGCGAGCTTAGCAACGCGGTGAGACACGCGTGCTTCGCGCTGCTCTAAGCGAAGTGCTTCAGCCGATCAGTGACGCCGCCCATAGCGAAATTCCGCCCAGCACGCCACCAATCCCAATCGCCGCGAGCACGTCGCTCGGATAGTGCAGGCCGAGCACGACGCGCGACGCGGCGATCAGCACGGTGAAAGTGACGAGCAGCGGCGCCAGCATCGGAAACCAGGCGAGCGCGACGATGGTGAAGCTGACTGCGTGCAGCGTATGGCCGGATGGAAAGCTGAACTCGTCGAGCGGCGGTACGCGCGCGATGACACCGTCGCAGCCGCGGAACGGACGCGGCCGGCGCGTCCAGCGCTTGAGCGCACGGTACAGCGCGAGCGCGACGGCGCCGGTCAGCAGCATCTGCAACGCTGCCAGTGCACCGTGCAGGCCGCCGAAGGTCGCGAGTACGCTCATCAGCGCATACCAGAACACGCCGTCGCCGAGCCGGCTGATTGCACTGAAGAATGCGCCGACGGCGCGGCGCGCGCCCCAGCGGTTGGCGACGACACAAAGGTGACGGTCAAATCCGGGCAGCGATAGCAGGGTGGCCATGGGTGTTCTCCTGGGCGAGCCGGAGCAGCAGTGATTCGAAGTCGGCGATCACCGCCTCGGGTGCGAGCGACGCTACGGCCATGCGCGCGTTCTGGCGCAGCGCGCCGCGCAGTACGTCGTCCACGCCGAGCGCGAATGTCGCGCCGATAAAAGCCTGGGGTTCGGTCGCCGGTACGCGCATGCCGCCGATGCCGTTGGCGATGTGTTCATGCGCGGCGCCCTGATCGAAAGCGACCACGGCCAGCCCGCTAGCCATGGCCTCGAGCGTCACATTGCCGAATGTTTCGGTGAGACTCGGAAACAGGAACAGGTCGGCACTCGCGTAATGGCGGGCGAGGTCTTCGCCGAGCTGCATGCCAGCGAAGATGAAATCCGGATTTTTCGCCGCGAGTCCCGCGCGCGCTGGTCCGTCTCCGACCCAGACGTAGCGCGCGTTCGGCATGCGGGCCTGCAATTTGCGGAATGCCTGAACGGCAAGATCGAGATTTTTTTCCGGCGCGATGCGGCCGACGTAGATCACCACCGGGTCGTGATCGGCCGCACGCCACGCCTGGCGCAGCGCCGCATCGCGGCGCCGCGGATGAAACAGGGCGGTGTCGACGGCACGCCGCAGCAAGCGTGCGTTATTGATGCCGAGCCTGCCCAGTTCATCGGCGAGTTCACGCGTCGGCACGAGCGTGGCGGCGGCGCGGTTGTGGAAACGGCGCAGGTGCGCGACGGCCAATGCGGTGAGCCAGCCGAGACCGTAGTGTTCCAGGTAATCGTTGAAGCGCGTGTGGAATCCGGTGCAGACCGGAATGCCGAGACGTTTCGCCGCGCCCATCGCCGACATGCCGAGCGGGCCTTCGGTGGCGATGTAGATCGCATCTGGCAGTGTCTGGCTCCACGCGCGCTGCAAACGCCCGCGACAAGGCAAGCCGAAACGCAGGCCTGGATAGCGGGGCAGCGCGGCGCCGCGCACGGCCAGCGTGGTTACGGTGCTGTCCTGTGTTTGACTGTCGGATTGGCGCGGCCGCACCACTTGTACTGTGTGGCCACGCGCCGCCAGGCCGTGCGCAAGTCCGTGCACCGTGAGGGCTACGCCGTTGACTTCCGGCGGCCAGGTTTCGGTGATGATGCTGACACGCACGCGCTGCTCCTTGTAGCGAGCGCAGCTTGGGCCAGTCCTGTTGCGCAAGCGTGGCTGCAGCGTGACACCGGCGTGACAGTCTTGCTTGTCGCCGTGTTGCTGATAGCATTCTGTCTGCCGTTGTTGCGCAATGGGCCGTTGCAAGGGCCCGTGCATGAGATCAAGCGTCAGGGGGTGTGAAGGCAATGAATACGAATTCCACGACGGGCGGTGTGCAGGTAGTAGGGCTCGTGTTGCGCGTGCAGAACGCGGACTGCGCCTGCGAGAACGCGCGCAAGCTCGCCGACAAGACATTTCTCGTCGGCGACGCACCGACGCTGCCGTTCAAGGGCTGCACACGCAGCGATTGCCGCTGCCGTTACGAACGCATCAGCGAGCGGCGCAAGGGTAAGGGCGAGCGCCGCGTCAGCGCGAGCCGGCGCGAGGAAATCCGCTTCGAGATGAAGGACGATCGCCGCTCAGGCAAGGATAGGCGGCAGAAAAACAACGTCTGGAAACAACCAGTTTGAAACCTGACGATCAGTGGTGTTTTTCGCGCACGATCACCACCGGCGGCGCGCCCCACCAGCCCCACGGGCCTGCCCACGGACCCCAGTACGGATCGTAGTAGGGGAACGGATCGGCTGCCGCGCTGCGGCGGGGCCACATGTAAACGTTGTCGGCCTCGACACGCGCATAGGTGTAGTTGTAGTCGCCGACCTGATGCTGCTCGGTGCCCGCCACCTCACCGGTCACCGTCAGATCGCGTCCCTTGACGTAAACGGCAGGATCGTAGAAACCCTTGCTGCAGGCGATGAAGCGTCCTTCGCTGCCATCGTGGCGGGTCGGCCGGGCGTCGCTATACAGCTCGCGCGAAAGCACTTCGAAGCAGGTGCTGTCGGGTTTGGGATCGACGCGGATGATCTCGCCACCCCAGCGCACGCGCGTGCCGTGCGCGTTCTGGCTGACGGCTTGTTGCGGCGTAACGGCGGCAAAATCATTGCCGGCAATCTGTGGCGGCACGGTGGCGCAGCCGCCGAGCGTCAACGCGATGAGAATGGAAATTGTGAATGACTGGCGCATAACCAAACTCCGGGACTGGTGCATGAATCAAGACGTTTGTCGACGCCCTCTGGTTGCAGAAGATAATGCATTCGGCTGAATGGCGGGCAAGCGCAGCGCTGCGGCCGTGCATGCGAATGCCTGCACCTGTCCCGTCGGCGGTGCGGCGAAGGCATAGCGCAACTTTGCGTAATCGGCCAGCAGATCGGCGAGTTCGCGGTGTTGCGGCCATAGCATGCCGACCCGCGCAGTGAGTGTGATGGGTCCTTCGGTTGCTTGCGGCTGCAGGCCGGCGCGGGCCAGCTTGCGGCACAGCGCCGCGTAGGCGGCATCCAGCGTATCGTGCGTCGCGCGCGGTGCGCGCAGCACCATCCACGCGACGAGCCCGAGCAGCAGCGTGCTGGCCGCAATCAGCACCGCCATCAGATGCGAATACTCGGCTTTCTCGACGCCGAACGGCGTGAGCAGGCCCTGTTGGCGCAATGCGCTGAACTGCACCACAGCGCTGTTCCACAAGCGGTTCACGAGGTCGAACTGGTTGCGCACCGTCAGCAGCCAGGTCGCCTGATACCACGCCGCCGTAGCGCCAGCGGCGGCATGCGCGCCAAGCTGAACGCGTTGCGGACTGACTGCCGAAGTGGGATCCACGCGCACCCAGCCGCGGCCGTTCATCCAGACTTCGGCCCAGGCGTGCGCATCGGACTGCCGCACGATCCAGTAGTCGCCGGCCCTGTTGTAGTGGCCGCCCTGATAACCCGTGACGACACGCGCCGGAATGCCGGCGGCGCGCATCAGGAACGTGAATGCCGAGGCAAAGTGTTCGCAGAAGCCCTGCTTGGTGTTGAACAGGAAATCGTCGACCGAGTCGCGCGCGAGCAGTGGTGCGTTGAGCGTATAGGTGAATTCATCGTGGAACAGGTTCATCGCGGCGCGTATCACCGCCGCATCGTCGCGGAATTTCATGCGCCAGCGTTGCGCCAGTTCGCGCGACTGCGGATCGAAGCCTTCCGGCAGCTGCAGCGCCAGACGCCGATGCTCGGCATCGAGTTCGGGTTCCAGCACGTAATGCAGCGACGACACCAGCTCGTAGTGCAGCAGGCTGTCGATCGGTCCACGGTTGACCAGGCTCATATCGGCGCCGCGCACGGCGCCATCGGGCGCGGACATCGGCACGTCAAGGGCCAGCAGCCAGCGCCGCTGCGTTGCCTCGAGCGTGACTTCGTAGCTGACCGGCGAGCCTTCCGTCTTGACGTCGGCGCTGCGCGGCGAACTGGCGAGAAGCTCCGGCCGCGTCCAGGCGCTGCCGTCAAAGTGCCACAGCACAGGGCCGCGCCAGTACATCTCGCTGCGCAGCGGCGCAGTTCCGGCAAAGTTCACGCGAAATGCCGGTGTCTCGTCGAGCAATAGCTCCTGCATTGTGCCTGGGGCCATGTGGTCGCTCAGGCCGGTATGCGCCGTGGTGTCGCCGGGCGTGCCCCACAAGGGAGAACCGAGACGCGGAAAGAACAGGAACACGCACAGTGCGAGAGGCACCGCGGCCGCGAGTGCGAGCGCACCGCCGCGCAGATCTTCCCGTAGTGCGGGTTTCCAAATTGCAACGCGCTCGCTTTCCAGTTCGCGCAGCGCGGCGAGCAAGATGCACAGCGCTGCGACCAGCAGCAGCGTGAAACCCAGGCTACTGTCGAAAAGCAGCGCGCTCATCAGCACGAAGCTGGAGAAACAAACCGCAGCGCGCGCGTCGCGGCGGGTTTCGGTTTCCACGAGCTTGAGCACGAGCATCGCGCAGGCCAGCACGCTGCCCGGCTCGCGTCCAAAAATTGTTCCAAAGTGGAAAATGATCAGAATGGGAAAAATCAGCACCAGCGGCAGCTTGATCCACGCCGGAATCGCCGCGCCGCCGCGCAGGCGCTGCTGGCAGCGTGCGTACAGCACGAGCACGATCGGGATGATGAACAGCCACGGCATGCGCAGCAGATGCGGCAGCACCGCAGCACAGACGCTTGCCGCGGCCAGGCCGAACTGCAGCGAACTCAGTGGTTTGCCGGCTTTCATGGCGCTGCGCCCGGCAGCAGGGCCAGTTCACGCAGGCAGGCATGGCGATGCTCGGTGCCGAGCGCGGGTCCAAGCCGGCGTTCCGGCAGGTGCAAGGCATACGGCCGCTGTGCAATTTCTGCCACGCCGACCCAGCGTGCAAGGCGGCTGATGCGCGTTTCGTGGTCGAGTCCGTGCAGTGCGGCGTAGTCGAGCACGATCTCCTGCCCCCGCCGCAGTTCGAATTCCTTGACCATCAGGCGGTCGTGGCGGGCGCTGGCTTTCCAGGCGATATTGCGTTGCGGATCGTCCGGACGGTATTCGCGCAACGAGGCGAGCTCGTCACCGCTCATGCGCGTGGTGCGCGCCGCCGTTTCGCTGCCGGCGTGGGGCAGCGGCGGCGCGTTGACTTCGAGGCGCGGATACACGAGCGCCGCGAACTCAGGGTTGAGCCAGCTCCAGACGTGGAACAGTCCGAACGGATATTCGCTGGACAGGCGCATGCGTGGCAGCCTTTGCCAACCCCGCCGCGGCGCGGAGAACGCCACGCTGATCGCACCGTCGTCGGCAAGATCGAAGACGGTTTCCTGCGCCGACGTCTGCAGCCGCAGGCTGTGCCGGCGCCGGCCATTGCTGCGGAAATGCAGGCTCACCCGCAGTGGGTCGCCGGCGTGGCAAGCCTCGGCGCGCAGCGCATGCAGCTCCAGCCGGTTGAGCATGCGGAACGCCTGAAACACGCTCTGATAACTCGCCGCACCGAGCAGGCACGTGAGCAGCAGTGCCGGGTTGTTGTTGTAGTTCAGCGCGCCGAGCAGCATCGTGGCGAGTACGGCCGAATACAGCAGGCCGAATCGCGTCGGCACCACGTAGATGCGGCGCCGATCGAGCAGGATCGGCAGCATTTCCGGACGCTTGAGCCGCGTCAGCGCCGGCAGCCGACGCTCGGCATATTCGAGTACCCGAGACCAACGCAAGGCGGCGAAACGGGCGTTCACGTAGGTCTAGCGCACCGGCACCTTCGCCAGCAATGCCGCGGCAAGCTGATCGCGGCCCACGCTCGTGGTACCCGCAGGAATCAGACGATGCGCTGCCACCCCGGGAAACACTGCCTGCACATCCTCAGGCAGACAGTAGCCGCGTCCGGCCAGCAATGCGCAAGCGCGCGCCGCATTGAGCAGCGCCAAACCCGCGCGCGGCGAAAGGCCGACACGGATGTCGGTATGCGTGCGGCTAGCGGCGAGCAGTGCCTGCACGTAGTCGATCAATGCCGGACTGGCGAGGATGCCCGCTACGGCCGCGCGAATCTGCTGGATCTGCGCCGCCGAAATGCAGGGTTGCAAGCGCGCCAGCAATTCGCGGCGGTCGGTCGCGGCGAGCAACGCGCGTTCGGCTTCGCGATCGGGGTAGTCCAGACCGATGCGCAGCATGAAGCGGTCTAGCTGCGAATCGGGCAGTGGATAGGTGCCGGCGAGCTCGATCGGATTCTGCGTGGCGACGACGAAGAACGGCGCCGGCAGTGCGTAGGTCTGGCCGTCGGCCGTGATCTGCTGCTCGGCCATTGCTTCGAGCAGCGCGCTTTGCGTCTTCGGCGTGGCGCGATTGATTTCGTCGGCGAGCACGAGCTGGGCAAACAGCGGCCCCGGGTGGAACTTGAACGCCCCACGCTCGCGCTCGTAGACGCTGACCCCGATAATGTCGGACGGCAGCAGGTCGGAAGTGAACTGGATGCGCTGGAACGACAGATCCAGCGTGGCGGCGAGCGCATGTGCGAGCGTGGTCTTGCCGACACCGGGCAGATCTTCGATCAGCAGGTGCCCGCCGGCGAGGAAACAGGCGAAGGCCAAGCGCACCTGCGCCGCCTTGCCCAGGACCACACCATTGACCTGCTGTTGCGCATGTTCGAGCGCAGTAGCCAAGCTCGGATCGAGTGGCGGAGCGGCGGGAGCGATGGGAGCGAGGCGGATATTCATGGCTGTTCTATGCGGGCAAGTATAGGCAAATCCAATAAGGCGCTGCATAGTTGACCGATGTCAGGGTCTTCGACAGCCGCGCCGCACGCCGACAACCCGCAACGCCCTGCCGCGCAGGGCCTTCGCCTCCTTAACTTGAGGGCGCTGGCAGCGCAAGATCGCTGGCAGACGGCCTTTTGGGTCGCCTGGACGGTATTGCTCGTGATCAAGCTTGCGCTGGCGGCGACGCTCGCGCCGTTCGGCGACGAGGCCTGGTATTGGCAGGAGAGCCGGCATCTGGCGCTTGGCTACAGCGATTTGCCGCCGGCGACGGCATGGCTGGTCTGGCTCGGAGAGTCGGTTCTTGGCCATGGCGTTTTTGCCATGCGTGCGCCATTCCTGTTGCTCGGCGCGCTGTTGCCACTGCTGATCGTACGGCTTGGCCAACGCCTGTTCGACGCCCGCGCCGGCTGGTGCGCGGGCTTGCTTGTTCTGGGCCTGCCGTTGCTCGGCAGCTTGGGGATATTTGCCCTGCCGGACGTGCCGTTGACGTTCGCTGCCGCGCTTGCGCTCTACTATTTTGAGCGTGCGGCCGGTCGGCAGCGCCTTCGCGATTGGATTCTGCTGGGCCTGGTTCTGGCGGCAGCCTGGCTCGTTCATTATCGCGCAGCGATGCTGCTGTTGAGCGGATTTGTCTTCCTCGTGCTCACTTCGCGCGGACGCGAGCTGGCGCGCACACCCGGGCCTTGGCTCGCGCTGGTGATCTGCATGCTCGGTCTCGTGCCGACGCTATGGTTCAACGCACAGCACGACTGGGCAGGCATACGCTTTCAGTTCGTCGAGCGTCATCCCTGGGAGTTCCACGCCGACGCACTGCTGCAGCCGCTGGAGCAAGCGCTCGTGTGTACGCCTTTGTTCTATGCATTGCTGCTGTGGGCGATGTGGCAGGCAATCAAACGCGCAGGGCGGGGTAGCCCGTGGGACCTTTTCGGGATTTGCGCGGCCGTGCCGATCGCCGCGTATTTTCTGCTCGGCTGTTTCGCTGACAGCACGCGTTTTCGCCTGCACTGGCCTTTGCCGGCCTACTTGCCCTTGTTGATCGTGATACCCGTGCTGCTGCGTGGATCGCGCCGGCGCATAGCGATGGTTGCTGCGCTCGTATTGCTCGCCTTGGGCAACGTGGCCGCATTCGCGTATCTGGCCGCGACGGCCATACCGGGCGGCGCAGCCACGCTCGCCGGCGTCAAGGCGTTTCCTGAACATTTCGTCGGCTGGAATGAAGCAGCCGCCACCACGCGTGAGCAACTGGCCCGGCCGCAAGCTGCGAAAAGCGTGCTGGTCGCCGACAACTTCATGCTCGCGGCAGAACTGGATTTCGCCTTTGACGGCGAACGCGCCGTGTACGCACTCGATCAGCCGATCAACGCCAAGCATGGCCGCGCCCGGCAGCTCGCGCTGTGGCAGCGTGACGAGGCCGCATTGGACGCGCTCGGCATACGCAACGTACTGCTGGTCGCCGAACCGACTGCTCGTCGCGAGCGCGAACGTGCCGCGTGGATGGGATCGCTGTGCTCGCGCGTTGCCGATTTGTCGGAGCTCGCGCAACTGAATTTGTACGGCGGGCGCAAGCGCTATCGCTGGTATGCGGCTGTCGTCCCGGCAACGGATTCCGGCGGCGCCGATTGCGCCGCGAGCGTGATCAGAGCACGGTAATCCGAGCGTCACGCAGCAGTTTGCACAGCGCTATCAGCGGCAAGCCGATCAGACCGGTGGGATCATGCGCTTCGATACGCTCGAACAACGCAATGCCCAGCGCTTCGGCCTTGAAGCTGCCGGCGCAGTCGAATGGCTGCTCGCGTTCGATGTAGCGGGCGATTGCATCGGCATCGAGTGTGTGGAAATGCACGCGCGTGACATCGGTCGCCGCCGAGACATGCGCTACGTCGCCACGGCCGTCGACCAGGCACAGCGCGGTGTGGAATACGACCTGACGACCGGAACAGGCGGTGAGCTGCTCCCAGGCGTTGCGCGCGTCACCGGGCTTGCCAAGCACGCGACCGTCGAGATCGGCGACCTGATCCGATCCGATAACGACCGCACCCGCGCTGCGTAACGCGACGTCCGCGGCTTTGGCCTGCGCCAGGCGCGCCGCCATAGCGGCTGGCGCCTCGGCCGGCAGAGGTGCCTCGTCGACTTGCGGTGCCAGGGTGCGGAAGTGCGCGGTCAAGCGCGACAGCAGTTCGCGCCGATAACGCGATGTCGATGCCAGTACCAGGTCTACATCTGCCAACCCCGTCATATGGCAGGCGGCGAGATCGATTGCGCGTTCGCCCGCGCCTGCTGCAGGTCGTCGCTGATCGCGGCCAGGCGATCGAGCTGCGCCTGTAGCGTGGCGCTGGACTGGGCGAGCGCGGTGCGCGCGGCTTCCAG
>Ga0070666_10000113_pt1 | contig 55648 bp, 38 predicted proteins | sample KBSS23metaG_FD_64677 | JGI IMG/M metagenome (GOLD analysis project Ga0070666, IMG submission 64677) | Switchgrass rhizosphere microbial communities from Kellogg Biological Station, Michigan, USA - KBS S2-3 metaG | ecosystem: Host-associated > Plants > Roots > Rhizosphere > Soil ... | reverse complement strand
ACGACCGCCTGTTCACCGGCGCCGACCCCGACGACACGAGCGACGGCAAGACCTACGAGGATCACCTGAATCCTAACTCGCTGCGTGTGGTCACCGGGTATCTCGAAGCTTCGCTGGAACAGGCCACGCCGGAAACGGCGGTCCAGTTCGAACGCCTGGGGTTCTTCGTCGCTGACCGCCGCGATCACGCGCCCGGGAAGCCGGTATTCAACCGCACGGTGACGCTGCGCGATTCATTCGCGAAACCCGCACGCTGATGACCGGGAAACGTTCCGGCAGCCTCGCCTGCGTCGGCATCGGTATCACGCTCGGCTCGCATCTCACGCCGCTTGCGCGCAGCCACATCGAGCAGGCTGACGTGGTGTTCCTCGCTGTGTCCGACGCCATCGTCGAAAAATGGATCGAATCGCTTCACCCCGACGTGCGCAGCCTGCAGCCGCTGTACGCCGAAGGCAAATCACGCATGAAGACCTATCGTGAGATGGTCGCTGCGATCCTCGCGGAGGTGCGCGCCGGCAAAAAGGTCTGCACGGCGTTCTATGGTCACCCCGGTGTGTTTGCCTGGGCGCCGCATCGCGCGATCGCTGTTGCGCGCAAGGAAGGCTACTTCGCCCACATGGAACCAGGCATCTCGGCCGAGGACTGCCTGTACGCGGATCTTGGCATCGACCCCGGCACGTTTGGCTGCCAGCATTACGAGGCCAGCCAGCTGCTGTTCTACAAACGCCGTCTCGATCCGACGGGTTACCTGATTCTTTGGCAAGCCGGTGTCGTCGGCGATCAGGGCTTGGCGGGCGCCGCGCCGGATGCCGGCTATCGACAGCTGCTTGTGGAGCGTCTCGCGGCCGACTACCCCCTTCGCCACAAGATCATCATCTACCGCGCCGCGACGCTGCCGATCCATGCGCCACGTATTGAGCGCGTCACGCTACGCCGACTTGCTGACGCTCGCCTGGAACCGCCGGACACGCTGGTGCTGCCGCCGGCAAGCAAACTCGTGCCAGACACGAAGATGCTGCGGAAATTGGAGCGCATCCGCGCGTGATCGCGCCCGTGCTGACGACCGCGCGCCTGCGCCTGCGCCCGCTCTCGTACGACGATCGCTCCCTTTTTCACACGCTGTACTGCGATGCGGACACCATGCGTCACATAGGGCGTCCGCTGACGCCGGCGCGCGCAGCGGCCAGTTTGCGCGCGACGGTGGATGCGACGCGCGAACCGGATGGGCCGGGATTCTTCGTTATCGTCGAACGCCGGAACCGGAATAGCGTAGGACTGTGCTCGATCCGCAGCGCGGCTGACCGGCGCTGCCGTGAGATCGGCATCATGCTTGTGCGCGGCGCGCGTCAGCGCGGGCTCGCGATCGAAGCACTCGGCACCCTGATCGATGAGGCATTCGACACATTGCCGATTGCCGCCGTTTCGGTGCAATATCGACCTGCCAATGCGAGCATGGCGGGCGTATGCAATGCCTTGGGCTTTGCGCCGCCCATCCGTCCAGGAAAACCTGGGCGGCGGACAAGGATGCTGCGACGCTCGCAATGGCGCAGACGATTCCATCAACCAGCAAAGGGGAAAGCGATGTCGAACCTGATCGGGTTTCTTGAAAATGCCGGAAGCAACGCCGCGTTGCGCCATGCCAGCCGGGAGCAGTTGTTGCGCGCAATGCAGGTGGAGGAAATCGCGCCAGCAGCACAAGCAGCACTGCTGAAACCAAGCACATCCGCTATTGACGGACTGTTCGGCGCGCGCGAAACAATGTACTGCATCAATCAAGAGATCGGGCCATCGAAAAAGAAAAAAGCACCGGCCAAGAAGACACCTGCGAAAGCTCCACCTAAGAAAACGCCAGCCAAAAAGCCGGCGAAGAAAGCTCCGGCCAAGCGCAAACGCTAGCCCCGTTGGCGGATAAGCCATGGTTTGTTCGCGCGGATCGCGCCCGGTACGACATGCCGGGCGCCTCTTTTCAGCGGCATTGCTGCTGGCAGCATCTCTGTGTTTCGCTGCGCCGGAGCGCGTCGACGAACAGCTGCAACACGCGGACCAGATCAAGCTCGCGAACAATGACGAATTCCAGACGGCACTGCGGCAGCTGGATACACAAGCGCCGCAGATGTCTGCGTCACAACGCGACTGGCTCGGATACCTGCACGCCTGGCAACTGGGTTATCAGGGCGATTACCCGCAGGCGGTCGCTGCGTTCGACACTCTACTCGCACGCACGCAGAACGCGACCTTACGCGCGCGCGCGCGCATCAGCCTGATTTACAATCAGGTCAACACTTCTCACTTCGAAGATGCCTATGTCACGGTCAGCGCGTTGATCGACTCGCTGCCGGAGATTTCAGACGGCAATGCGCATTTTCTGAGTCTGACCGCAGCAGCCTATGCGTACAACCGGGCTGGTCAGCACGACGTGGCCCTGCACTATGCCGACGAAGCTCTTGCCTACGACCGTAGCGATCGCTCGACCTGCATCGCCATGGAGCAAAAGGCCGAAATTCTCTACGAGAGCGGTGAGCTGAGTCCGGGTGATGCTCAGCTGCGCGCCGGTTTCGACGCTTGTGAGAAAGTCGCCGATCCAGTCAGCGCCAACGTCCTGCGCCTGTCGATGGCGCGGGCGCAGATCGATCACGGCGATGTTGCCGGTGCACTGAAGTTGCTCGAAGCGCACGACGCCGAAGTGCTGGCGACGCATTCGTCAGCTGCCATCTCGCTTTTTCGTTCGGTGCTAGCCCGGGGCTATCTGCTCGCTGGCGATCTCGCGCATGCGCGCGAGCACGCGCAAAGTGCGGTCGACCACGCGAACAATCAGTTCTACGCGAGATCCGTAGCCGACGCATACGAGATTCTCTACCAGGTTGCCAAACGTCAAGGTGATGACAAAGCTGCACTGGCCCTTCACGAAAAGTACGCCGCTGCCGACAAAGGCTATCTAAACGATCTCAGCGCACGCGCATTGGCCTACCAGATGGTGCACCAGCAAGTACTGGACAAGAAGCGCCAGCTCGACGCACTCGCCGAACAGAACAAGCTGTTGCAGATGCAAGGCGAGATCGACACCAAGACCGCGCAAAACCGCCTGCTCACCATCGCGCTGCTGGTGGTTGGACTTTGCGCGATCGCGCTATGGGCGTATCGCATCAAGCTTTCGCAGCTCAAGTTCCAGAAGCTCGCGCGGCGCGACGGCCTCACCGGCATCCATAATCGCCAGCACTTTTTCGAGACCGCACAGGACGCGCTGCGCTATTGCGCGAAGAGTTCGCGCGAAGCGAGCCTGGTCGTACTCGATCTGGATCACTTCAAGGAAGTGAACGACATGCATGGACACGCCGCCGGCGACGCAGTGCTCAAGCGCGCCGTCGTCGCCTGCCAGGCACGGCTGCGCTCGATAGATCTGTTCGGCCGACTCGGCGGCGAGGAATTTGCCATTCTGCTGCCCGATTGCGGCGAAGCCACGGCGGCCGAACGCGCCGACGAAATGCGCGCGGCCATCGCCAGTGCGCGGCGCAGCGAGGACGTCGACGTCCAGGTGACCGCCAGCTTCGGCGTAGCCGCCACCCGGGTATGCGGCTACAACCTGCCCACCTTGCTCGCCAAAGCCGACGAGGCGCTGTACGTGGCCAAGAACGGCGGGCGCAACCGCGTGGCGACGTTCCATGCAGAGCCGGCCAGCCGCGCTGCGAACCCGTCAGCCGCCTGATTCCACCTGCCGCGCCGCGCGGTGCGGGAAAGCGAAGATACAAACGATGATGAGTCCAAGCAGAACCGCCGTGGCCACGTAGCGGCTCAATTCGAGTCCGCCCTCGTCGTGCGGCTTGTCAAGAAAATCGCCGACCACGGCGCCGAGCGGACGCGTGAGGATGAACGCCGCCCAGAACAACAACACATGCGAGATCCGCGTCCACAAGTACGCCGCCGCGATCGCCGCGAGCAGCGCGCCGAAGATCAGCGCGGCACCGCCGTAGCCGAACTCCATCGAATCGGCAACCCAATCGCCGAGTGCAGTGCCGAGGGTCTGCGAGAACATGATCGTGGTCCAGTAGAACGCTTCCGCCGCCGGCGACGCGACCGTTGTGACGTCGACCGTGCCGAGCGTGCGATACCAGAGGAACAGCGAGCCGAGCAGCAACACGAGCAGTATCGCCACGCCACCCGGATAGCCGATGCCGAGCGAACGGTCGGCGAAATCGGCAAGCGTCGTACCCACCGTCGTCGTTGCCACGATCGTCGCCCAGTAGATGACCGGGTGGAATTTTTCCGCCTTCGCCTGCACAACTACCATGGCCACGAAGACGGTGGCGAATATGGCGGTGCTCAGGAGATATCCCAGACCGAGTGACATCGATAGCGCATCACCTCCGGTCTCACCCACTGTGGTGCAAAGGATCTTCGTGATCCAGAACACCAGCGTGATTTCCGGAACCTTGCTGATCAGCGTTTTCGCGTTCATGGCTTCCCTGCCGCGGATTGAAAGCGATACTCTACCCCACGTACGCAAAATGAATCCAAAACGTGCATGCTGCCCGCCCAACTGCACCTCACGCTACCGCTCTGGCTGCGCGATACGATCGACGACACACGCGTGTATGCCGATGACGAATCGCGCGTGGCGCTCGCGATCGAGCTCGCGCGCGGCAACGTCGAAAATCGCAGTGGCGGTCCGTTCGGCGCTGCGGTGTTCACCAGCGAAGGCCGCCTGGTCTCGGTAGGCGTCAATCGTGTGATCGCGCAGAACTGCTCGGTCGCGCATGCCGAAATCATGGCGTACGTGCTCGCGCAGCAGCGACTGCAGCGATTTCGCCTCAACGAAGGCGGCGGAAAATTCGTGCTCGCAACGAGCGCGCAACCGTGCTGCCAATGCTACGGCGCTACGATCTGGGCCGGCATCGACGAACTGCTGATCGGCGCGCGTTCCGCAGACGTCGAAGAACTCACTGAATTCGACGAGGGCCCGCTGCCGGCGGACTGGATCGGCGAACTGGAAAAACGCGGTGTGCGCGTCAAGCGCGACATCCTGCGTGAGCGGGGGCGAGAGGTGCTGGCCAGCTATCGTGCACTGGGCGGCGGGGCCTACTAGCTAAACACCGTTCGTTTTCGGCGTACCGTCCATCCATGGACATCGCCGAAAATTGCTCCTGCATTTTCGGCGTACCGTCCATCCATGGACATCGCCGAAAATTGCTCCTGCATTTTCGGCGTACCGTCCATCCATGGACATAAAAAAAAACGGGGCGTGTCGCCACGCCCCGAAGGTTATTGCTGCGGGGTTCACGACGAACCCCGCATGTCTGCATTGCTTACATCTGGAGTGCGTGTACCGGCACTGCCACGACCGGATTGTTCGCATCGTTGCTGTCGATACACAGGAAGGCATCAGCGGTCATGCCATGACCCGGGACCGGGAACTGCGTGCTGTCGGCGGTGACCGTCACGGTACCGCTCAGCAAACCTCCGAGCGTCAGCGTCGATGGCGCGGTGCTCAGCCAGGCGGCACCGCACGGAACCTGCTCCTCGATGTGCATCGCGAAGCCCGGGGCATCCGTGATCGCCGCCCAGTTGGTCTCACCAAAGACGGGACCAAACTCCGCGCCGGTGCTGCCCTGACCCGCCGTCGTTACGAACTGCGCAAAACCACCGTCCGTGCCGAAGTCCATGTCGACAAACACCACCAGCCAATACGTACCGGCCGGCAGATTCGTCGCCGTCGCGCCAGCCGCGACGAGGTCGAGACTGATCGTATCGCCGGTGACATCCAGGCCCGGCGAGCCGATCGTGGTGTCGTAGCTGTAGACCGGCGCATTGCCCAGACCTTCCGGACCGCCGTCAGGCAGACCGCCGGCATTGGCGTAGATCTGGAAGTGCACGGGGGTGCCAGCCAGGCTCGATAGCGGCGTACCTGTGGAGAAGCCAGGTACGACAATCGCGCTGAGGTTGGTGCCATTGCCCGGTACCACGAAGTCATCCGACGCATACGAGCCCGCCCCGAAATCGGTAAAGAACGTGGCGTAGTACGCGTTGTTGCCCTGGCTCGGCTGATCGATGATCACAAACTTGGTCGACGGCGTTGTGTTGTCGTTGGTGTTGGTGACATTCAACGTCGGCCCACCCGTGTTGGTGACGGTCAATGTTCCATCTTTCGTCGTCTTCGGCGGCGGGATTTTGATGTCCAGCGACGTGGGCGCAACGGCTATCGCCGGCGGTAGGATCTTGACCGCGATCGGCAGATGCAGCGTCGGCAGACTCGTGTCGTCCGGCGTCAGCGTCATTTCGCCGAAGTGGAACGCGTCGTCCGAAGCGTAGCCCGTGGCATCCACGGTCACCGCGATCGGCTGCGGATTCGCACCTGCATGCACCGACAAGCTTGCCGGTAGTGCCGTGGCGGTAACGCCGGTGAAGGCCGCCGTCCAGGTCACGGTGTGATTCTGCGTCGTGCGGAAGAACCGGGTAAACGTGCACGTGTTGGTGCTGGTCGTGCCGGTAATGTCCAGCGTGACGCAGTTGTTGGACTGCATGCTGGGGATGTTCAACGTGCTCGGATCGCCTCCCGTGGCCGGATTGGCGGCAGCGAAGTTCAAGCCGGTTTCGTTCAACACCAGACCCGCCTTGCTCGCCGGGAAATCCTGCAAGCGGCCGGAACCGCGATCGAAGTAGTCGCTTGGCGTCGTGGCGTCGGCCTTCGTCAAGCCCGCTTCCAGCGCCGTCATCATCAATGCCGATTTCGCTTCCTGCGGCGACCAATCCGTGTGCAAGCCCATCATCAACACGCCGGAACCGGTGGTGTGCGGAGTAGCCATCGAGGTGCCGTTGAACAGCGCAACGAGGTCGGGTCCGCCTGCGGTGCCATCATTGGCAATCGCGGCCAGGATATTGACGCCAGGTGCCTGCACATCAGGCTTGATCAGAGGCGTAGTAGCCGGGCCAAGCAAGCTGAAGCCTGCGAGCACGTCGGGTTGCGTCGGTTGCCGCACGGGCGGATACGGGATCACGGCGGGTGCCGTGTTGCCGTTGGCCGCAAGCCACGTCTGCAGATCCGTGCCTTGTGCCTGCGTTACGGCGTAAACCGGAACGGTCGCACCCGGCACACTCGGTGTCAGTGGCGCCTCTGGACGGTTGTCGGAAATGATCACCGCAATCGCCCCAGCATTCACCGCATTGGTCACCTTGGTCGAAAACGTGCAGGTGCCGCGGGCCACCAAAGCAATCGCGCCCGCAAACTGGCCGGCGGGAAATGCCGCACAAGCATCATTACCACCGGGCGGGAAGTTGCCATTGTCGAACGTCGGGCTCAAATTCATCGCCGCCGTGATCGTGGCAGTGGGTGGTGTGTCACCGGAACCTTCGGTCAACGGAATGTTCTGCACATTGGCTGGCGGAGTGCCCGGACCGGTGATGGACAAGTCCGGCGCGATCGCGCCACCGGTATGCGTGCCGGCCGCTACCGTGACAACCCACGGCTCAAGATGGTTGGCCGTACCCGGAACCTGATTCGGCGCGCTCGCGCCGGTATTGCCGGCCGCTGCGGCGATGAACAGGCCAGCGTCGGCCGCGGCCATGAAGGCCAGCGAGGTGGAATCGTTCCACGGGTCGGTACCGCCGCTGATCGAATAGTTCAGCGCGTCGACCACGCCATCGGCGACAGCCTGATCGACGGAGGCCGAAGTGGCCGCGGTGGAGCACTGCACGGCCGGATCGGGCGAGCAGGCGTAGTAGATGACCAGGTTTGCATGGGGAGCGACGCCGGAAATCGGTGCGGTGTAGCCGGCCAAGGTGGCCGAACGACCATCGCCGCCAGCGGTACTGCCGGTGTGGCTGCCGTGGCCTTGGACGTCTTCGACCGAGTACGGTCCGCCACTGCCATTGGTGAGGTCGATTTCATCGTAAACGCCGATGACCTTGTCGTTGCAACCGGCAAGGCTGATGCCGGCAACGTTGCATTGACCGAGGAAATTGCCGCTGCCGAGCGGATTCTGCACGGTATAGCCGTAGGCGTCGGTCGCCTGGAACGACGGGCTCATGCTGTTGTAGCCGGTATCGATATCGCCGATGACCATACCGTCACCGCGGAAACCGGCCGTATTCTCAAAACCGTTGGCGAAGATCGTGTCCTGACTGGCCGTGGTACCCCACCACACTGACGCGGCGCCGATGAAGCCGGGACCGATATCGGTAGCCAGCGGATGCGGACGATCGCGTTCGACGGCGACGACGCCGGGAACCTTGAGCACTTTCGCTACGTCTGCGGGCGACAGTTCGAGCAACGCGGCATTGAGTGCGTGCTTCATGTGGTACTTCACCGTCGGCGCGTGCCCGAGCGCGGTGGCGATGTCACCCAAGTGTTGCTGGTGTTTATCGTTGAGGTAAGAGAGATACGACTGGGCCTGCGTGCTGTGTACATCCAGACGCTGGCGCCCATTCGGCATTTTCTTGTACGGAATCGAACCGATGCCGTTGACCGCCCTGGTTGCTGCCGAGCCGTTATAGAGCGCCAGAGGCTGCTCTTCGAAACGGACGATATAGCGTGCGGGTTTGTTTGTGTTCGCGATGTCGTTGGCGACGAAGCGAGAATCCGAACCCAGTTTGCCGGAGTCATCGATGTATACCGGAGAGCCGGCGAACGAAGCGTTCGTGGCCAACCCGGCGATGGTGATTAAGGCCACGGCCGATGCGAGCGGGCGTAACCGAATTATGCGAGATGTCATTTTGCCGACCTCCACTTCCCTGAAAAAGTTTAGAAAGTGCGGCGCCCCGCGCAAAGACAGGCGCGCCGCAAATTCGAATCGTGTGCCCTGCTTCGAGTTTTCCGCAGTGGCACTGGACTATATCGCAAACAATTGCTATGTCGAGTGTCACAGAACGTAAATCTTGTGCTGCGTGGCACATTGCACGATGGCACTATGAGCTTCGTAAAAGGCAGCATTACTCGCGGACCGGATCGGCGAGCTGGAAAAAGCGGCATGCCATCAAGTGATACATGTTGCGCGAGCGAATGCGTGAAGTGTTGCAGCACTAGTCTGAACTCGGCGGCACGGCGTATTGAAAATAGACTTCCAGCCCGATGCCTCCCACGTAACTACGTGCGCGTATGTCATACATCGATTGGGATGCTGCAAGGCAGCAAAAAGAAAGTTTGACTTTTCTGGCATGCCCGCCAATTATCCACCGGCTCTAATTCTGGGGTTGGGCGAGCGACGTACGTCGCTGCCGCCTTGTGGTTCACCATCAAAGAGGTGTTTGTATGATTTTCAAGCGCACACCAGTAGCGCTGGCGCTCGCCAGTGCACTCTTTTCCATCGGCGCAGGCGCGGCCGCGTCGCCGTTCAAACCGTTCGCCTTGCATGTTCAGCCTCATCACGTCGATTTGAACAGGTCGAATCCGCTGGTCGGATCGGACGGCAAGGCCGGCGTCATCATCAAACTGAAAGGCGAGCCCGCCACGTTGACCTACGCACGTGCGTTGCGTCAGGCCGGCCAAGGTCCTATCGGAAAAACCGTCGCGAACAATGCGGCGCGTGCGACGATTTCGAGTCTGCAATCCGCGCAAGCGACTTTCATCAATCAGCTCAAGGGCAGCGGTGTCGCGTTCAATGAGATCTACCGCGTCCAGCGCGTGCTCAACGGCGTCGCCGTGCGCATGAAGCCGGCCGATATGGAGAAAGTACGCAAACTGCCGAACGTGGAAAGCGTCGCGTTCCTGCCCGTCTACGAGCGCCCGGCGAATATCGCCAGCGTGCCGTTCGTGAATGCAGCGCTGGTATGGGATGGCTTCAACCAGCTCGGCCTGCCGTTCAATGCGACCGGCAAGGGCATGCGGATCGGCGACATCGATACCGGTCTGGACTATATCCATCCGGACTTCGGCGGCACCGGGTCTACAACCGCTTATCAGGATGTCGATCCGACCTCGGTCATCGGCCAGAATACGCACAACATCATCTTCCCGACTCCCAAAGTCGTCGGCGGTTATGACTTCGCGGGCGACGCTTACAACGCCAGCAACGTACCGCAGCCCGATGCGAACCCGATGGATTGCGGCGGCCACGGCACGCATACGGCCGGTACGATCGCCGGCGTCGGCGTCAACAGCAACGGCACGCCGTATGGCGGTCCCTGGAACACGACGGCGCCGTACGCCGCCAATCTCAAGATCGGCCCAGGTGTCGCGCCGGAAGCCGACCTTTACGCATTCCGCGTGTTCGGTTGCGGCGGCAGCACGAACCTCGTAACCGAAGCGATCGACCTGGCAACTGACCCGAACAACAACGGTGACCTCAGCGACCACATGGACGTGATCAACATGTCGCTGGGTTCGCCGTTCGGCATCGATATCGGCACCGGCTTCAACTCCGATATCGAAGCCGTCAACAATGCTGCCGCGGCAGGCATGTTCACGGTCGCGTCTGCCGGCAACAGCGGCGATACGTTCTTCATCGCCGGCGCGCCCGCTGCGGCCAATGTCGGCCTGAGTGTCGCCGCCAGCGTCGATGACGGCCAGGTCGTGCCGTTCGTAAAGGAAACTGTTGCACCCAACAACAGCTACGCGGGCCAGCCATCGGGCTTCGCCAACCCGAGCGGTATCGCGCCGCCGGCGCCGGGAGGACAGTTTGCGAACCTTGTGTTGGCAAACGACACGGCAGGTGGCACCCATAAGGGTTGCGGCGCCGGAGTGAACGACCCGGCTGCATTCTCAAACGCTGCCGCGCTCAACGGCAATATCGCCGTGATCGATCGCGGCACCTGCAGCTTCTACGTCAAGGTGCTCAACGCCCAATTGGCCGGTGCTGCCGGCGTGGTCATTGCCAACAACCAGGCTGGTGTGGTCGTTATCGGCAACCCGGGCATCACCATGCCGAATGACATCACAATCCCCAGCGTGTCCATCACTCAGGTGGACGGCACGGCGCTGAAGACCGACATCGGCGTTACCGGACTCGCCGGAGGATTCAATGCGATTCTCCAGCCGCAACAGGCCGACACGATAGCGAGCTTTACCTCACGCGGTCCCGTTAGCGGCGCCAATGGCGTCATCGAGCTCAAGCCGGACATCGCCGCACCGGGTCTGAACATTCCTTCGGCGCAAACCGGCTTCACCTGCACCAGCGGGGCGCAAGGCTGCATCACACCAGCTGCAACGGGCATCATCCCGGGCGGTCAGGCACTGACGATCAGCGGCACGTCGATGGCGGCGCCGCACGTCACGGGCTCAGTCGCACTGCTGCGCCAGCTCAACCCGACGATGACGATCGAGCAGATCAAGGCGCTAGTCATCAACGGCGCCGCACACGACCTGTTCGCCGGTGCATCGAGCACGCCACCACGCTTCGGCGCCAGCCGCGTGGGCGCAGGCCGCCTCGACGTGGGTGCTTCGGCAACCAACACGCTGCAGGCGTTCAATGCAGACGTGCCGGGAGCCGTCAATGTGACTTTCGACATTGAACCGGTCGGCGCGGGCTTCACTGCCAAGCACCAAGTCACGCTGAGCAATCTTGCGGCTACCGCTGCCAGTGTCACGCTTGCCGTGGACGATATCCTCGCGGCGCCTGGCGTGTCGTATTCGGTGCCAAGTGGCACGATCGCAATCCCGGCAGGCGGTTCGACCACCGTTGCGGTCACGCTGAATGCTGACACCACAGCGATGACCTGGGCTCTGGATCCGACGATGGCGTCGACACAGCACAGCAACGCCTTCGCCGCCAACTTCGCGCGTCACTTCCTGTCGGAGAGCTCGTCGGTGCTCAAGGTGCTGGATAGCACCACCAGCGACGAACTGGCTCGCGTTCCGCTGTACGCGGCACATCGTCCACACTCGACCATGGCCACGGCTGGTGATCTCGGCCCGTCTGCTCCTGCAAGCGGCACCACGAACTTGGCCCTGTCAGGGTCGGATGTCTGCACCCCGGGCGTCACTGCCGGGCCGACCTGCCCGACTGCCAACAGCGCGGATGAAGAATCGCTGGTGTCCGTATTCGAACTGCAGTACACCGGCGCCAGGGATGCCACCCTGCCGGGTTGGGCGAACGTGCATTACCTTGGCGTCAATACGGCAGCCGACGTCGACTCTACCCCTGCCCAGGATCCGACGACGGACTACTTCTTCGGCATCGCTGCGCATGGCAAATGGGGCACGCCGACGTACGCTGCCTACAACGTGTGCATCGACACCGACAATGACGGCCTGTTCGACAAGATCATCACGAACACGGATGCGGGCAGCGTCGACAAGCTGTTCACCGGCACCGGCACAGCGGAAGACACCTTCGTATCGCTGTGGTACGACAATGTGGGCCAGAACGCGGGCGTGGATTTCTTCTACAACCTCGTCCCCGCAAACGGGTTCGACACCGGCGCGCTGAGCAACAACACCATGATCATTGGTGCGCAGGGTCTGGAATTGGGTATCGCCTCGCCCGGCCTCGCGCCAATCCATTACGGTCTTGCCGTATGTCCGGGTTGGGATCCGCTGTGCGGCGCTGCAGACTGGACCGGTGGCGGTCAAGGCACCGCAAATTGCGGTTTGACGTTCCCCAATGGCAACGCGTTCCAGACGGTCAACGGCCCGTTGGCGTACAACCCTGCCACTCCGGGCGTGGACGGTGCAGGCAACGTGATTTTGGAAGACCTCAATGGCGGCACGATTGCGGTCGATTACGACGTCAACAATGTCGTAGCGAACGGATCGACCGGCATGCTGTTGCTGCACACGCATAACTCGGAAAGCACCAGCGCCCAGGCTGTCGCACTCGACCGCATCTTCGCGGACGGCTTCGGCAACTGACGTTCGGACATTTGATGTAGTAACCAGGGTGCGGGCGCAAGCCCGCACCCTTTTTTTTTATGACCAGGGATGGTCGGTACCCCGAAAAATGCAGGAGCAATTTTTCGGTGATGGCCATGAACGGCCGATACGCCGGAAATGCAGGAGCAATTTCCGGCGATGTCCAAGGATGGTCGGTACACCGAAAAATGCAGGAGCAATTTTTCGGTGATGGCCATGAACGGCCGATACGCCGGAAATGCAGGAGCACTCCGGCGATGGTCGCGGATTCCCGAATTAAACTAGTGGAATGAACCCGCTCCGCCCCCAACTCCGCGGCCTGATCTTCAAACTCACGCTGTTCTACGTGCTGCTGTCGCTGCCGTGCCTTGTGCTCGTGGAAACCGGCATTCTCGCCTGGGAATTCAACGATCTCATGAGCGGAATCGAAAGCGGTGCGCTGACGCGCGCTGCCGCCGACAGTGCGGCCGAGCTCGCACGCACCTGGCCCGGCGCAGGCGCGCAGGCGCAACAATATTTGGCCACTGCCGCCGAAGCGCTGGGTCTGCGTCTGCAGCGTCCACGCGGCGGGCTACTGCAGCATGACTCGTACATTCTTACCGAACTGAGCACGGAACCGCTGACCAGCGCGGTGCTCGGTCCCGATGGACGCGTGCTTGCGATTGCACCGTCGAGCGCAGCGGCACGCCTGCAATTGCCACGGCCGGACTCCGCTGAATGGCGCGCCCTGACTTCCGGTCAGCTCGTCAGTGTCGCTGAAAATCCATACCGTATCCGCCGTGCGCTCGCGCCAATCTCGGCGAATGGCGTGCTTTACGGCTATCTGCTCCTCGAGCTGAGCCTGCCGGTACCTTGGCACCGTTTCCTGCTCGACCTGAGCCTGGAATGGCCGGTCGTGCTCGGCTACCTGCTCGTGTTCGGCATCGCCTCGTCGTTCTTTCTCGCCACCTGGGTCACGCGCCGGCTCAATCGCGTGGCGCGTGCGGCCACCGCATGGAGTCGCGGCGATTTTACCGATCGCATCGGCGACACTTCGCACGATGAACTCGGCCATCTTTCCAATCTGCTCGACGCCATGGCACTGGAACTGCGCGATCTGCTGCGCTCGCGTGCGCAGCTGGCCACGCTCGCCGAGCGCGCGCGCCTCGCTCGCGACCTGCACGACACCGTCAAACAAAAGGCATTCGCGCTGAGCATGCAGCTCGCCGGCGCGCGCCGCCAGCTCGGCGAACATGCCGCGGGCGAACGCGTGGCACAGGCGGAAAAACTCGGCCAGCAGATCCAGCAGGAACTCGCACAGATCCTCGACGAACTACGCGCCGGCGACAGCGCGCTGCCGTTCGCCACGCGCCTGCGCGCGCGCGCGCAGGAATGGGCGCAACTCAGCGGCATGCAGCTCGACGCGGACATCGAGGAGATTCCCGCACTGTCTGCTGCGCAGGAGGATACCTTGCTGCGCATCGCCGACGAGGCGCTCGCCAATGTGTTGCGGCATAGCGGGGCCACTCGTGCGGGCGTGAGCCTGCGGCGCGTGCAGCGCAACATCGATCTGTCGATAGTGGATAATGGCCGTGGCACCGCCGACGATGCGCGCCCGGGCATGGGCCTGGCGAACATGCGCGAACGCGCCGAATCGCTGCCGTCCGGCCGCTTCGAATTTGCCAGCGGCGAGGGCGGCACGCGCGTCGGTATACATTTTAGTATTGTGGAGAAGGCATGAGCCTCGCACCCATTCGCCTCGTTATCGCTGACGACCACGTGCTCGTGCGCCAGGGCATCCGCGCGTTTCTCGACACGCATGCGGACCTGGCGATCGTCGGCGAAGCCGAGAATGCGGACAGCGCGACGCAACTTTGCGCCGAGCTTAAACCGCAGGTCGCGCTCGTCGATCTCGTGATGCCGGGCGGCGGCATCGCCGCGACGCATGACATCCGCAGCGCGAGTCCGGGGACGCAGGTGATCCTGCTCACCTCGTTCGATGATTCGCGACAGATTCTTGCCGCAGTGCAGGCCGGCGCGCTGTCCTGCCTGCTCAAGGACGTCGATGCAGACGGCTTGGCCGATGCCATCCGCAAAGCCGCGCGCGGCGAGGCCGTGCTGCATCCGCGCGTGGCCGGTTACCTGCTCGAGGCGATCCGCCGCGGCGCCACACCGGATGAGGAACCGCTGGCGACCTTGAGCGAACGCGAACGCGAAGTGCTGGCGCTGATGGCCGAGGGCCTCAGCAACCAGATCATCGGCGAGAAGCTCACGATCTCGGAAAAAACCGTAAAGACCCACGTGAGCAACATTCTGGCCAAGCTCGGCGTGGCCGACCGCACGCAGGCGGCCGTGTATGCGTGGAAGAGCGGGATGAAGAGCGCTTGATTCTCAAATGACCCGTTCGCCCTGAGCGTAGCGCCGACAGGCGCGAAGTCGAAGGGACCGGGTGTTTCGACTTCGCGGGGATTCGCTCCGCTACGCTCAACACGAACGGATTCATACGGCAGCCGCGCATGAAACAGCCACCGCAAACGATCCTGTTGTACTGCCGCGCTGGTTTCGAGGGCGAGTGCGCACAGGAAATCGCCGAGATCTGCGCTGCCCGAGGAATTCCCGGCAAGGCGCAGTACGCAGGCAATTCCGGCTTTGTCGTATTCAGCGGCGGCAGTGAACCGTCAGCGCACGGCCTGGATTGGCGCAAGCTGATCTTCGCCCGCCAGTGCCTGCTCGCATTCGCATCCCTTGAAAACCTGTCACGCAGTGATCGCTTGACGCCGATCATGGCGGCGCTGCATGCACATGGCGAAGTGTTCAGCGAAGTCTGGATCGAGGCGCCGGATACCAACGCCGGCAAGGAACTCGCGGCGTTGTGCAAAAGTTTCGGCAACGCCCTGGTCGGCGCGATGAAAAAAGCGCGCCTGCTCGATCCGACGCAAGGCCAAGAACGGCTGCACGTATTTTTTCCACAAGGCGACAAAGTATATCTTTCTGCGGCCAATCCGGAAACGACTGCGCCGTGGCCACAAGGCATTGCGCGTCTGAAAATGCCGCGCGAGGCGCCAAGCCGTTCGACGCTCAAGCTCGAAGAAGCGTTCCTGACGCTGCTCAATGACGACGAACAGCGGCGCTGGCTGAAACCTGGCATGCGCGCGGTCGATCTCGGCGCTGCGCCGGGCGGGTGGACCTATCAACTCGTGCGCCGCTCGATCCGCGTCAGCGCGATCGACAACGGGCCGATGGAGCGCGCGCTGCTCGATTCCGGCTTGGTCGAGCACCTGCGCACCGATGGCTTCCGCTACCGACCCAAACAGCCGGTCGACTGGCTCGTCTGCGACATGGTCGAGCAGCCACGGCGCATCGCCGAATTGATCGCGCAATGGCTCGGCACGGGCGCCTGCCAACGCGCGATTTTCAACCTCAAGCTGCCGATGAAGAAACGCTACGAGGAAACCCAGGCCTGCCTCGCTCGCGTGCGCGCGGTCGCCAGCGACGTACGCGCGAAACAGCTGTATCACGACCGCGAGGAGATCACGGTGTTTGCGGCGCGATTACGAGTTGTTACGGGGACTTGATAGACTGTGCGTCCTGGGGTTTGCTGGCCGGTGATCCGGCTTTTTTTATGCGTCGCTTTCGTTCTTTCCTGCCACTCGTGGTGCTGATCGCCGTCGGCATCGCCCTGCTCTCCACCGGCGCGCTGAATCGCTTCCGGCCGGAAACGCTCGCCGTCGAACAGGCGAGTCTGCAGATGCAGATCGCCGCGCATCCGATTGTCGCCGCGCTGATCCATATCGGCGTGATCACGTTATCGATCTCCACCGGCATTCCCGGCGTGGTCGTGCTGATCATGGCCGGCGGCATGTTGTTCGGCATCGTCATGGGCACGGTGTTGTCGCTGCTCGGCGTGACGCTTGGCGCGCTGATCCTGTTCCTCGCCAGCCGCCACGCGTTCGGCGATCACAGTCATGCCACAGCGCCGGGTTTTGCCGGCACGCTGCGCACTGGCTATCGCGCGCATCCGGTGAGCTACACGTTCTTTCTGCGCCTGGTGCCGTTCTTCCCGTTCGGTGGCGTGACGGTGGGCCTGGCGTGGCTGCGCTGTCCGCTGTGGCTGTTCACCGCCGCGACCGCGACCGGAGGCGGCCTTATGACAGCGATCGAAACCGCACTCGGCGCCGCCCTGGCCAAGAACATCGGCGCGAATCACGCAATCAGCGCCGAGCTGCTCGCCGATCCGAAAGTCGTGATTCCGCTCGTTGCGATGGCCTTGCTCGCGCTGATCCCGATCGCGATCAGCAAATGGCGCGGACAATCCGGCGCTCCGCCAGCGAATTGAGCCTGCGGGCAGGGTTCGGCTATCCTGCGGAACGCTTTGCCTGCAACCTGCTTGGACGCACGATTTGAATTCCGCAACCGCCCCGACTAGCCGGCCGTCCTTCTGGCGCGCGCTGCTGCTTGCCATCGTCGTGGCGGGGCTGAACTTCGCGCTATGGCAGGCGCTGAACCGGCCCGCGCAGCCGCCGAACTGGACCGGCAAGGTCGGCGGCTTCGCCTACGTTCCATACCAGCGCTACCAGAGTCCGATCAAGCAGATTTTCCCGAGCGTCGAGGAAGTCGAGGGCGACATAAAGCTGATGGCTCAGCACAGCGATCGTCTGCGCACCTATGACGCGCTGTTGAATCCCGTCATCCCAGCGCTGGCGAAGAAATACGGCATGAAAGTGCTGGACGGCGCCTGGCTCGACAACCGTTGGCAGCGCAATGAGGACGAAATAGCCGCGCTGATCGATGCAACGCGCGACAACAATAACATCGACCGCGTGATGGTCGGCAACGAAGTGTTATTGCGCACCGACATGGGCGTGGACACGCTGATCAAGTACATCGACCGCGTACGCGCCCAAGTCAAGGTGCCGGTGTCCACCGCCGAGCCCTGGCACATCTGGCTCAAGTATCCGCAGCTCGCGCAGCACGTGGATTTCATCACCGTGCATCTGTTGCCGTATTGGGAAGGCTACCCGCGCAAGGACGCGATCGGCCTGCAGGTGCTAATGCGTTACTACGAACTGCAGAGCGCGTTTCCGGGCAAGCACATCGTCATCGGTGAAGTCGGCTGGCCTTCGTCCGGCGACCGCAAGCTGGGCGCAACTCCTTCCGTCGCGGACGAAGCCTTGTTCATCCGCCAATGGCTCAACGTCGCCGCCGAACGCGGTTTCGATTATTACCTGATGGAATCGATCGACCAGCCATGGAAGGAGCCGATCGAAGGGCGCGCGGGTTCGTACTGGGGCATGTTCGGCGCCGATCGCCAGCCGAAATTCGCGCTGACGGGCACCGTCGTGGAGGATCCGAGCTGGCCATGGAAAGCCGCGCTCGCCAGCCTGCTCGCGCTCGCGCCGATGTTCTGGTTCGCGCGTCATTTCATGCGTTTCAAACTCGTCGGCCTGTTCTTCTTCAGCGCGCTGATCCAGCTGTCGGCATCGCTGCTGGTGTGGTCGGCGACATTGCCGTACGCGTTTTATCTGGATCCGTTCGACTGGACGATGCTGCTGATCCTCGCGCCGGCGCAGGTTGCAATCATCGCGATCCTGCTGATCAACGGCTTCGAGTTCACTGAAGTGCTGTGGCGCCGGCGCTGGCAGCGCGAGTTCGGTCTGCTCGAACCCAAACCCGGCGACAGGCAGCCGTTCGTGTCGATCCACCTGGCCTGCTGCAACGAGCCGCCGGAGATGGTGATCCTCACCCTCGATTCGCTCGCCGCACTCGATTACGAGAATTTCGAAGTGCTCGTGATCGATAACAACACCAAACGCGAAGAGGTATGGAAGCCGGTCGAGGAGCATTGCGCGAAGCTCGGGTTGAAGTTCCGTTTCTTCCACTTGGACCCGTGGCCGGGTTTCAAGGCGGGCGCACTGAATTTCGGGCTCAAGCAAACCGATGCGCGCGCCGAGGTCGTTGCCGCCATCGACGCCGACTACGTCGTCCGCGCCGACTGGCTCAAGGCGCTGACCGGCTATTTCATCGACCCGAAGGTCGCGGTGGTGCAATGTCCACAGGCGCACCGCGACTGGGAACACAATGCGTTCCGGCGCATGACCAACTGGGAATACGACGGTTTCTTCCGCATCGGCATGCACCACCGCAACGAGCGCAACGCGATCATCCAGCACGGCACGATGACGATGGTGCGCCGCGGCGCTCTGGAAGCCACCGGCGCCTGGAGCGAATGGACGATCTGCGAAGACGCCGAACTCGGCTTGCGTCTGATGCATGCCGGCTACGACACCCTCTACGTCGATGAAGTCATGGGTCGCGGCCTTACGCCGGCCGATTTCACTGCGTACAAATCGCAGCGTTACCGCTGGGCGTTCGGCGCGATGCAAATCCTCAAGGCGCGCTGGCACTGGCTGGCCGAACGTGGACCGCTTTCCGCCGGTCAGCGCTTCCACTTCCTCACCGGCTGGTTCTCCTGGTTCGCCGATGCGCTGCACCTGGCGTTCACGATGCTCGCACTCGCCTGGACCGCAGGCATGATCGGCCTGCCCGAATATTTCAATCTGCCGCTGGATCTGTTCATCTATCCCATCCTCGGCTTCTTCGTGTTCAAAGCCGTGATCGGCATCTGGCTCTACCGCGTACGCGTGCCCTGCTCGTGGAAAGATACGATCGCAGCGTCGATCGCGAGCATGGGTCTGAGCCACGCAATCGCGCGCGGGATTTATCTCGGCCTGTGGAAGAAGCAAGGCGAATTCGTGCGCACGGCCAAGGGCCGACGGATGTCCAAACGTCCAAACCCCTTTGCTGCGGTCAATGAAGAATTGCTGATGTTCATTGCCATCCTGCTCGGCATCTTCGGCATGATGCACGCGGTTGGCATCAACTACCTCGAGGGCAAGTTGTGGATCGCGATACTCAGCGCGCAGGCGATTCCGTATTTTTCAGCGTTGATTGGTGCGGGGATTGCGGCGCGGGCAGGAGAAAAGACGGGCTGACCCTCGAAGTTGATCATGAGTCCCACCCAGTTGCGATTAGTATTTGAATAACGCTGCGAGCAATAAGCACTGCGAGGAAAAGCGATAATGGCAAAACGAACGTCAACACAGCAGTTCCTCGCATACCGGCCGGCATCGTTGATCAGCGCCTTGTTGGTTTGTCTTATGGAGACGGCGCATGCCGCGAGCACAACTCTGACGCTCGCCGATACGCTCAAAGGCTCAAGCAGCACGCCGGTCACGATGCAGTTCCCAGTGACGCGAAGCGGCGATTTGTCGTATGGCGCGGTGCTTAACTACTACACAGTGGATGGATCCGCCTACGCCGGTACGGACTATTCCGCGGCATCGGGCACCGTCATCATTCCGGCCGGTGCGGCTAGTGTGACCGTTCCGGTCACTCTGAGCGCCAATACCAGCGCAGGCCCCAACATCACGTTTTCGTTGCAGACGAGTGGTGCGACGGGTATCGGACCCGCACCCAGTTTCTCTGCGCAGCAGATTTTTGCAACCGGCGCAGTCCCGGCTGCCGTCGCGAACGCGGATTTGAACGGTAACGGCCGAGCTGATCTCGTCATAGCGAATTATTCGGACGATACCGTCTCGGTGTTGTTCAACACGACGCCGCCCGGCGCGGCAACATCGACATTTGCTGCGCAGCAGACGTTCGCGACAGGAAATGGTCCGAGATCAGTGGCGACGGCGGACATAAACGGCGACGGGAAAATAGATTTGATTGTTACCAGCAGCGATGACACAATCTCCGTGCTGCTCAACACGACAATAGCGGGTGCGGCGACGCCGAGTTTCGCCGCGGCACAGACCTTCAACGCGTTCGGATTCGGGCAAGCACCAACCTCGGTCACCACAGCCGACATGAACGGCGATGGCAAGCTCGACTTGATTGTGTCGAACTTCTGCTGTGATTTTAATAGCACAGTAGCGGTGCTCCTCAACACCACTGACGCGGGTGCAATTTCACCCAGTTTCGCCACTGCACAAGTCTTTGACGTTGGCTCCGACGGGCGTTCGGTCTTCGTCGGCGATGTCAATGGCGACGGCTCGCCCGACCTGGCCGTCGTAAGTCAGATCGATAACACAGTATCCGTGCTGCTCAGCACGACTGCGCCAGGTACGACGACGGTGACTTTTGCCACACCGCAGGCTTTCAGTACCGGCTCCGCGCCGACCTGCGTCGCCCTCGCAGACATCAATGGTGATGGCAAGCTCGATCTGATCGTGACCAATCATAGCGGCGACAATGTCTCGACGCGCATCAACACGACGACTCCGGGAGCGTCCACGCCAAGTTTTGATGCTCAGCAGACATTCGTTACCGGCATTGCAGGATTTGGCAGCGCGAGATTCGTCCGCGTCGGTGATACCAACGGCGACGGCAAACCCGATTTGATCGTCGTCAATGAGCTCTCCAACAACGTCTCAGTGCTGCTCAACATTACGGTGCCGGGCGGGGCAAACGCGAACTTCGCTACACAGCAGATGTTTACGACCGGCCCTTTTCCGCTGAGTGTCGCCTTGGTCGATCTCAATGGTGACGGCAAAGTCGATTTGGTCGCGACGAATTCTCAAGACAATACGATCTCAGTATTGCTCAACACCACCGCGGCGCCTACGGCCACGCTGAACTTCGCCGCCGTGCAGGCCTTTGCCGGTGGTGCAGGTCCGGAATCCGTTACTGCCGCGGATATCAACGCCGATGGCAGGACCGATCTGATCGTTCCGAATGTCTATGACAACACCGTCTCAGTGTTGCTCAACGAGACCGCGCCGGGTGCGGCAACACCCACCTTCGCGGCCCAGCAGACCTTCCCCACCGGATCCGCTCCCAATGCCGTCGCTGTCACCGATGTCAACGGCGACGGCAAGCCCGATCTGATCGCAGTAAACGTCAATAGTCATACGGTCTCGGTGCTGCTGAACACGACTGTGCCTGGGGTTGCGACGCTGAGCTTCGCAACCCAGCAAACCTTCGCTACGGGATCGGCTCCCCTCTTTATCACGGCTGCCGATATCAACGGCGATGGCAGGCCTGACCTCATCACCTCGAATGAAAATGACAGTACCGTCTCCGTGCTGCTCAACACTACTGCGCCGGGGGCCACAACACCGAGCTTCTCCACACAGCAGGTCTTTGCTACCGGTTTTGGTTCGATGTCCGTCGCTACCGCCGATCTCAACGGCGATGGCAGACCCGATCTGGCCGTCCCAAATTACGGCGCAAACACCGTCTCGGTGCTGCTGAACACCACCGCGCCAGGCGCGGCGACCCCAAGTTTTGCGCCATTACAGGCTTTTGCCACGGGCCTCTCTCCACAATCAGTCGCAATCGCCGATATCAACGGTGATGGCAAACCCGATCTGATCATCGCGAATGTCAATGGCGGTAACGTCTCGGTGCTGCTCAACGCAACGGCGCCGGGCGCCATCACGCCGAGCTTTACCGGTGCGGGAGGTTTCGGGACGGGATCGGGTCCTCTTTCGGTCACACCAGCCGATCTCGACGGCGACGGCAAGCCTGATTTGATCGTTGCGAACTCCGGTGGCTCCATCTCGATAGGGATCAATACTACTGCGCCGGGCGCTGCGACGCTGAGCTTCACCGCCTATCAGGTCGTCGTCTCAGGATCGGGTCTAACATACGCCACGACCGCCGATCTTAACGGCGACGGCAAGCCTGATTTGATCGCTGCAGATTTTGCCGACAACGCCATAAAGGTGCTACTCAACACACAGTATCAAGCAATAGTTGCTGGCAGCCCGGCCATTGGCACCATCGTCCACGACTACATCTTCGCCAACGGATTCGAATGAAAGGTGCGAGCATGCGCAGGTTACTCGCAACACTCGCGTTGACTTCATTCGTCGCGCCGGCGGCTGTGAACGCGACGAATGGATTGGATAAGCAATTCGGGAGCGGCGGAGTCGTGCTGCTCGGTCCCACGCCGGTCAGCGGCTTGAAAATAAGTCGCATCACCAGTCTGGTCATCGAAGACGTCGGCAAAATCGTGATCGGGAGCCGCTTTTACGATACCGCCAACGGGGCGTGGCTCGCCGCCATCGGGCGGCTCAATGCCGATGGCAGTTGGGATACCTCGTTCGGCGACCACGGTTTATTCGTCTTGCCTTATGGCGCTGCCTCAGCACCGAATGGCGGCGAAATCCACGAAGTAGCCGTGCTTTCGGATCACAGCGTCCTTGCCGCGGGCGGCGCGTCTGCGGGCTCGGGGAGTTACTACTCATGCACGCTATTGATAAAAGTAGATAGTACCGGTGCCTTGAGCACGACGTTTGCCCCAGATCACAGCGGTTCGTTCTGCTACGACTTTGCGCCGAGCGGCTTTTACTTTTTCCAGCATTACGACGGAATTGCCGTCGACGCCAGCGACGCCTTTTACCTTACAAGCCCCACTACCAACCTTGATCATGGCGCAGTCGCACATTTCGACAGCAACGGCGCCCTGATCACAAGCTACGGGAATAATGGCGTCGCAGATCTTCCCGTTGGCACCTCTGCAAACTTGTTGCAGCTGGTTTCAAATGAGGTGCTAGCCATCGGCGGCGCGAATTCTGGTTCGCAGATTGCGGTCGTGCGCCTGGATGCGACGGGCAACGCGGTGCCAACCTATGGGACAGCCGGTGTCTTCGCTTTCGAACCGCAGCCGTCATCATGTTGCGTAGGGCCGATACAGGCGACACTGGATCCGCAGCATAGACTGCTGATCGCCGACAACGACTACGACGTTGGCACTTCCACCAAGTTGCCGTATCACTTGGCGCGTTTGACCGACTCCGGCGCGCTTGACGTTACTTTCAACAGCAATGGGCAGCAATCAGGATATCCGGGCTTTGCAATTCCGACGGTATCGAGCAACGCTAATGACGATTATCTTGTAGCCGTGCAGGCGCTATCGGATGGTCACTTGTTTGCGATCGGAAATGCCGGTTACATCACCGCGGGGGACGGAAATACTAATTTGGCATTGCTACGCCTCAACGACGATTCGAGCTACGACATCGCGTTCGGCGACGCTGCGCATCTCGGGTGGACTTCAATCAACGTATTGGGCACTGCGGCATCGACCACTTATGCTGATGCACTTGCGGTTGACACTTCCGGGCGCGCCTTCGTCACATTCAGTGCGCTCGATGGACTGGGACATGCTTGTTCCGGAGTAATGCGGGTCATTGCCGACCGCCTGTTCAACGGCCAATTCGATCCACCCGTCGCGTTTCCAACCTGCCCGTAGCCTGCGCACCGCACACGCGGGGTCACGTTCTACCCGCCGCGTGCCTCGCGAACAGCTGTTTCAGCGGCGTAAGTTTATCGACCAATCCAAGCCCCGCGCCGCGTAACACCGCAACCGGCGTCGACTCGCTGCCGAACACCCGCTGGATCGCATCGAAGCTGTGCGCGGCTATTGCATTGTCGCTGCGCCGGCGGCGCTCATAGCGGCGCAGCACCGTTGCGGAAGCGAAGTCTCGCTTGGCGTCGCGCGCTTCGCTCAACGCGGCGCACAATTCATCGACATCGCGCAAACCGAGATTCACGCCTTGCCCGGCCAGCGGGTGCACGACATGTGCGGCATCGCCGATCAGCGCGAAGCGCGGCGCGACATACGCTTCCGCATGTTTCATGCGCAGCGGAAACGCGGCACGCGGCGTGCTCGCCACGACGCGGCCGAGGCGGAAATCGGATGCGGCGCCGAGTTCGTCGCGGAATCTCGCATCCTCGAGCGCCAACAAGCGTTCGGCTTCCGCGTTCGGCACCGACCAGACGATCGAGCTGCGGCCATCAAGGAGCGGTAGAAATGCGATCGTGCCATGCGGCAAGAAACGCTGCCATGCCGTATCCGCATGCGCGCGTTCGGTGCGTACGTGCGCAACGATCGCGCGCTGCGCGTAATCACGTTCGTGTGTAGCGATACCGAGCAGGTCGCGCAAAACCGATTCGGCGCCATCTGCGGCGACGACGAGGCGCGCCGCAACACGGCTGTCATCGGCGAGCTGCAAGGTTCGGCGTTCAGTGTCGACTTCCGTGGCTGCGACCTTGGCCGGGCAATGCAGCGTGATGCGCGCATCGGCTTGCAGCGCCTGCCAGAGCACGTGCTGGATCAAGCGATTCTCGACGATATAACCGAGCGCATTCGCGCCCTCGTCGGCCGCATCGAAGTGCAATTGACCGGGCGCCAGTGCATCCCACACGCGCATGTGCCGATACGCGCGGGCGCGCGCCGCGCGGATTGTCTTCCACACGTCCAGGCGCTCGAACAGCGCAATCGACGACGCGGCGAGCGCTACGACGCGCAGGTCGACTTCGTCTTCTCGCCGCCAGGGCGCAGGCGCGCGCGATTCCACCAGAGCGACGTCGAAGTCGGCACGCGCCAACGCCAGTGCCAGTGCTGCACCGACCATGCCCGCACCGACTATCACAACGTCGTGCGCGCCGCGACGCCTCATCACAATTCGCCCAACGCAAGCCGCGGCGGCCGGCCGCGAAAGCCCATGCCACGCCGAACCAGCATTTGCTGCAGCGGCGCGATGCGGTCTACCGCCAGCAAGCTCAGCGAGCGCATTAGTCCGAGTGGTGGCGCGTCGTTCGCGGTCCAGCGCGCGAGGCCATCGCTCATCGCGATCGTGCCTTCGCGATCTTCGCGCCGACGCTCCGAATAATCGGACAGCGTTTCTTGCGCTCCGGGATCGCCAGCGCGTTCGACCAGCAACTCGGCCAGCGTCAGCGCATCGCGCAGGCCTAGATTGAAGCCTTGGGCACCGATCGGATGCAGTGTTTGCGCCGCGTTGCCGACCAGCACCGCGCGCGGCGCATGCAGACGCTGTGCTTGCACGCGTGCGAGCGGATACGACACGCGCTTGCCCGGCCGCGCAAGCCGACCGAGACGGTAGCCGAATTTGTCTTGCACCAGTTGGATAAAGCCGGTGTCGTCCAGGGCGGCGACGCGAGCGGCATCCGCCGCGGGCACGGTCAGCACGACGCCGGCGCGGCGCTCGCCCAACGGCAGCACGGCGACGGGGCCGCTGGAAGTAAAGCGTTCGAACGCGCAACCGTCCGGCGCGCGCTCCGGCGTCACCGTGCAGACAAAAGCGGTTTGCGCATAATCCACATTGGTGGTTTGTATACCCAGCGCCGCGCGCACGAACGACGGCGTGCCGTCTGCGCCGACGAGCAGGCTTGTACGCACCGTGCGCTCGCCATCGGCTAGCGCCAGCCGCGCGGCGACTGCATCCACACCAGCATCGATCGCAATCAGCTTGGCCGGCGCGTAGCGCGTGAGCGTGGGGCAGGCTTGGAGTTGCGCGAGCAGGCCATTGCCGAGTTCGCGCGCCGGCAGCACGGCGCCGAACGCGTCGACATCGTGCTCACTCGCTGCGAGACGTACTGCGCCGAACTCGCCTTGGCGGCTGACATGAATGCGGCGGATCGGCATCGCATGGGCGTCGACGCGAGCCCACACGCCGAGTGCGGCCAAGGCATTGACCGTGGCGCGCGCCAGAGCCAGATTGCGTTCGTCATAGCTCGGCTGCAGATCCGCGCGCGGTGGCGCCGCTTCGACCAGCGCGACGCGCAAACCGAACCCTTCCAGCGCGATGGCCAGACTCGCGCCGACCAGGCCGCCGCCGATGATGAGGATGTCGTGGTCGGTTTGCATGCGGAAAATGATAGCCGCTTTCCCGCTCTTCCGTCGGCGAGAAGGGCCGGCAAAAATGCTACGCTGCCCTGATGGAACTCGTTCTCGTCCGTCATGGCGATGTCGACACCCCGGCTGGTCTATGTCTCGGCCAAACCGACCTGCCGCTGTCGGCGGCAGGCTTCGGTGCCGTGCAGCAGCTTGCGGCGACCTGGCCAGGGCGCGCGCCCCGGTTCCTGTTCACGAGCGACCTGAAGCGCGCGCAACAGGCCGCGTCCATCTTCGCCGCAAAGTTCGCTTGCGAACCGCTGGTTGACGCGCGTTTGCGCGAAGTCGATCTCGGCCAGTGGGATGGCAAACGCTGGGAAGACGTCATGCGCAACGACATGGCGCGCTACGAACACTGGGCGAACAACTGGGTGATCCAGGAAGCCCCCGGCGGCGAGAGTTTCGCCGACGTGATCCGCCGCACCGGCGCCTGGCTGTCGTCGGTACTCGCGTCTACCGGCGACGATGATCTCGTGCTCGCGGTCGCGCATATCGGCTCGATTCGCGCCCTGCTCTGCCATGCGCTGGGGCTGCCGCCGGCACGGGCACTCGCACTGCGCGTGGATTACGCGCACAGCGCGCGCGTGCGCACCCGTAACGGGCAGTTTGAAGTATCCTATGTGAACGCTTCGCGCTTCGAAGAAGAGGTCTGAAAAGCTTCTGCACTCGCGACGCTTTTCACACCCCTTCTGCGCGCCTTCGGAGATACGCAACAATGCAACAGCTTGCTCACAACGGCACCGTTTCTCCGCGCACCTGGGTGCTGGTCGCGATGATCGCGCTCGCGGTCGGCGTGCGCCTCGTCATCTACTTCGTACCGGGTGCCGTCCCCTACAACTTCACGCCGGTGGAGGCGATCGCACTGTTCGGCGGCGCCTACTTCAGTGACCGCCGCCTCGCCTTCATCGCGCCGCTAGGCGCGATGCTCGTCGCCGACGCGATCATCGCCGTTACGCTGCCGTCCGCGTGGCTCAGTGACTGGCTCGGCACCTTGCCGGCCGTGTACGGCTGCATCGCGCTGACGACCTGGGGCGGCCGCTACCTCGCACGGCAGGTCAGCGCGTTGCGCGTGACCGCGTACAGTTTCGCCAGCGCGGTGCTGTTCTTCGTGGTGACCAATTTTGCGACCTGGCTCAGCGCCCGCGCCGGCGTCGGCGACGCCTGCACACAAAGCCTCGCCGCCTGCTATATCGCCGGCATTCCATTCTTCAAGGGCACACTGGCCGGCACGTTGTTCTGGAGTGCGGCGTTATTTGGCGGGTTTGAGCTGCTGCGCCGCAAGTGGACGGCATTGCGCGTTGCCGAAGCCTGATCGCGAGGCTCGTCGGAACCGGTGATCGATGGGCAACCGCCTGAGCAAGATCTATACGAAGACCGGCGACGACGGCACCACCGGTCTCGGCGACGGCACGCGAGTTGCGAAGGATTCCTTGCGCGTCGCTGCGTATGGCACCGTCGATGAACTGAACAGCGCGGTCGGCATCGTGTTGGCCCAGGACATTGCCGCGCCCGTGCGCGAAACCCTGACCCAGGTGCAACACGAGCTGTTCGATCTCGGTGGCGAGTTGTGCATTCCCGGCATGGCGATGATCCATGACGCCGACGTCGAGCGCCTGGAAACGACGCTCGACGGTTTCAATGCGGATCTGCCGCCGCTGAAGGATTTCATCCTGCCGGGCGGCGGCATGGCCGCGGCGTGCTGTCATCTCGCGCGCACCGTGTGCCGGCGTGCCGAGCGCGACGTCGTGGCGCTGTCACGCACGCAAACCGTACGCGCTGAGGCAATCCGCTATCTGAACCGGCTGTCCGACCTGCTGTTCGTGCTCGCCCGCGTACTGGCGCGAGCGAGCGGTCATGGCGAAGTGTTGTGGCAGCACGAGCGGCGCAAAAAACCCAAATCCTGACGCCGGCCCAGGCGTTGCGCTTCATCGAGCGCCACGGCGTGGTCTGCGAATCCGCGCGCTGCGGTGCGATTCCTGCGCTGGCAGACGCAATTGCCGGAGCGCCGATTCGCGGCAACTGGTGGTCGCACCCGAAAAGTCGCGACATCTTTGCGCTCACGCGTGCGCTGCGCGACGCGCCTGCCGTGCTCGTCTGCCGGCTCGCCGACGGCAAGATCACGTTCGTGCATGAGCGCCTGTGGCCTGCACTCGTGCGGCTCGCAGCGAATTTCCCGCAGCAACGTCTCGCTCGCGTGCGTGAAGTGCATGCGCAAAGCGGCAAGCACGTGCTCGAGGAAACGCCGTTTCCAGTTTGGGTGCCGGCAAAGGTTGCGGCAGCAGGAAAAAAGCTCAGCGAGCAAGCAGCCGTGCAGGCGCTATCGATGGCGCTATAGCTCGCTCGTCATTCCGGCTTTCGCCGGAATGATGAAAATCTTATGCTCACGGCTCACCGTTCACGGCTGCTCGCTGTTTATCCCCGGACAATGCTGCTCTACACCCACCGCTCCTGCCTCGCTCATGACGCCGGCCCCGGCCACCCGGAATCGCCTTCGCGCCTGCAGGCGGTGCTGGAAGCCTTGACCGCGGACCGGTTTGCTGCGCTCGATCGCATCGAAGCGCCGCGGGTGTCGCGTGAGCAGCTTGCGCGTGTGCATGCGCAGGCATTGATCGACGAGGTGTCTCGCAGCGCACCGCACGAAGGCTATGCGCAGCTGGATCCCGACACCGCCATGTCGGCGGACTCGCTCGAAGCGGCGCAGCGCGCCGCCGGCGCCGTGTGTGCGGCGGTCGACGCGCTAATCGAGGGCAAGGCGACACGCGCGTTCTGCGCGGTGCGGCCTCCCGGACATCACGCCACGCGCGACACGGCGATGGGATTTTGTCTGTTCAACAATGTCGCGATCGGCGCGGCGCACGCGCTCGCGCGCGGACTCGAGCGCGTGGCGATCGTCGACTTCGACGTGCATCACGGCAACGGTACGCAGGATATTTTCTGGAACGACCCGCGCGTGCTGTATGCGTCCACGCATCAGTGGCCGTTGTATCCGGGCACCGGGCGGCGCGACGAAAGCGGCGCCGGCAACATCATCAACGTGCCGTTGCCGCGCGGTGCGGCCGGCGCAGAATTCCGCGCCGCATTCGTGCAGATCATCCTGCCTGCGCTTAACAGGTTTGCACCGCAGCTCGTGATCATTTCCGCCGGTTTCGACGCACACCGTCTCGACCCGCTCGCCGATCTGAACCTCGTGGCTGACGATTACGCCTGGGTGACAGGTGAACTTGTGGACATTGCGCAAAAATACGCATCGGGCCGCACGATTTCGAGTCTCGAGGGCGGTTACAGCCTGAGCGCGTTGCGCGAAAGCGCGGCGGCACATGTGGCGGCGCTGCTGGATTAGGACGCAGTGGCGCTTTCGAAGCCGTGGCGGAAGATCGTGCCCGGCAAGCCGAACGCGACGGCGAGAAAACCCTGGTCCACCCCACCGGGCGCCAGGGTGCCGACGGCCCGGAAGTGCGCGCCGCCGATATCGACGGGCGGACCGTAAGCGATGCCGTACTCGCTATTCACGCGCAAGGGGACCCGGTTTGCGCTGAGCCCCTCGGATCAGGCAAGCTTGCGGCCTCGTTTGTCAGCCATTGGACGGATGACCGTGCATTCTGCTTATCGCTCGCTGCACCTGCTCGCGCTGACTTTGTCTCTGGCTTGTGCGCAGCTCGCCGCTGCCAAAGATGCCGATGCTCCGCTGTGTCCGGTCGGCGTGCTCAAGTGCCCGAAGCCCAGGCACGCCGACGAATTCGCATTGTGCAAGCGCAACGATCTGCTCGATTTCTACCGGCCCGGTCTGCCCGCCGCGGGCGACCGCAACGCGGCGCCCACCGATATCGTAGCGAAAAAGGTCTCCTCCACCGACAGCTCTCACTATCTGCTGGAAGGCGATGTGGAGATGCAGCGCCTCGACGAACTCGTGCGCGCCGACACGATCTCCTATGACAGCGACAGCACCGCCTACGATGCGCAAGGTCACGTGCGCCTGCAGGATTCCAGCATGCTGATGTCGGCCGATCATGCCAAAGGCACGACGAATCCGCGCGCGTCGATGCTGGACCATATTCTCTACCAGATGCTCGACAAGCGCGGCAACGGCACGGCGGCCACGGCGAACATGGCCGACGCCGATCACGGCACGCTGACCGACGGCACCTACTCGACCTGCGATCCTAGCGATCGGCGCTGGTACCTGCGCAGCGACAAGCTGGAGATGGACAAGGTCGAAAACGTCGGCCGCGCGCACGACGTGACGATCTACTACGCCGACGTGCCGTTCTTCTGGTTTCCGTACCTCAAATTCCCGCTGAGCAACGAGCGCGAGTCCGGTTTCCTCACGCCGCATCTGGGCTACGGCAACCGCCGCGGCTTCGTCATCGGTGTGCCGTATTACCTGAACCTGGCACCGAATTACGACGCCACGATCGAGCCGCGCTGGTCTTCCAGCCGCGGCGGCATGCTCGCCGGCCAGTTCCGCTATCTCGATGCGAGCGACAAGGCGCAGCTCGATTTCAACTTCGTGCCGCACGACGGCGAAGTCGACGATGAGCGCGCCGACTATGCCAGCGCACCGCCGACCTTCCAGGGTCCACCATCGCCGCTGGATCTGCCGCAGCGCCGCTATGCGTTTCGCGTGCAGGAGTCGTCGGCGCTTTCCGACAACTGGCAGACCGCGGTCGACGTCAATCGCGTTTCCGACAAGCAGTATTTCCAGGATTACGGCAACAGCCTGACCGCTTCGGCCAACACGCTGCTCGGCTCGAGCGCGTATTTCAACGGCCGCGGTGCGTGGTGGAACGCGAGCATTGGCGGTGATGCGATCCAGATCACGCAGCCGTACCTGTCCGACGCGTTCACGCCGTACGAGCGCCTGCCGCGCGCGACGTTCCAGGGCGAGCATGACGTGCTCGGCGGCCTGGCACTCGGTGCCAATGCCGAATACGTGAATTTCCGCAAAGGCCCGTTCGACGTGATCGCCGGCAGCGGCAGCATCGCCCGGTTTGATTCGATCGAAGGCCAGCGCGTCGACGTGTACCCGTATCTCGCCTATCCGATCGAAACCGCCGGCTACTTCGTGCGCCCGGAAATCGGCGTGCGCTACACGGCGTACGACCTGCGCGATCTGGATGGTTTCGCGGCGACGCATCCGGGCCAGCCGCACCTCACGGAAACGTCGCCGACGCGATCGGTGCCGATCTACAGTTTCGACGCCGGACTGATCTTCGAGCGGCCGCTGACGCTGTTCGGCGCCGAGCTGACGCAGACGCTGGAACCGCGCCTGTATTACCTGCGCGTGCCGTATCGCGACCAATCCGATCTGCCGGTGTTCGACACGGTGCTGCCGACGCTCGACTTCCCGAGTCTGTTCCGTAGCAACAGCTACGTCGGCGCCGACCGCCAGAGCAACGCGAACAACCTCACGCTCGCACTGACTTCGCGCCTGATCGATACCGTTTCCGGCGACGAACTGCTCAGCGCAAGCCTCGGCCAGATCCGCTATTTCGACGCGCAGCGCGTGCAGCTGCCGGGCCGGCCGGAAGTGGATTTTTCCGGATCCGATTACGTCGCCGAACTGGACCTGCGCCTGAACGACCGCTGGGAGTTCAAGTGGGACCAGCAGTACAACCCGAACGGAAAGGTTATCGATCCGCAGACGCAGATGCTGGTCGAGAACCTCCACCACACGGATCTTTCCGCGCTCAGCCTCGAACACCGCTTCGGCGCGGAAGGCGCGTTCAACGTCGCTTACCGCTTCCGCCGCGGCCTGCTCGAGCAGCTCGACGCCTCGGCGTTGTATCCGCTGAACGAGCGCTGGAGCGTAGTCGGCCGCTATTACTACTCGCTGCTCGACAAACGCCTGCTCGAGGCGTTTGGCGGTGCGCAATACGACAGCTGCTGCGTCGCGTTGCGCGTACTCGTGCGCCGCTACATCAGCTCGATCGGCCAGGTGCATCCGAACACCGGCGTGTATTTCGAGCTCGAATTCAAGGGCCTCGGCAATACCGGCTCGCGTACGGAGAACTTCCTGCGCAAGGCGATTTTGGGCTACGAGTAGTCCTCCTCGCCCCGCGCAGCGGGGAGAGGGCCGGGGTGAGGGGTTTGTTTCACCGCGCGCAAAAGCGCCCCTCACCCGGCGCTGCGCGCCGGCCTCTCCCCGCAAGCGGGGCGAGGCGCATAGCGAATAACGCATTTCTCACGCGAATCGCCTAAAATTCGCGGTTCTACGCCTATCGGATGCTGCAGATCATGAATCGAATCGTCGCCGTCGTATGCTCATTGCTCGCGCTCGCCGGCGCCAGCGTCGCGCGGGCGCAAATGCTGGCCAAGGAACCGCTCGACCGCATCGTCGCTGTCGCCGAGGATGATGTGATCCTGCAGAGCGAACTCGATCGCGCCGTCGCCAACATCCTGCAGCAGTACCGGCAGAACCCGCAGCAACTACCGCCGCGCGACGTGCTCGAGCGCCAAGTGCTGGAAAGTCTGGTCATGCTGCGCCTGCAAGTCGCGCGCGCGAAGGACACCGGCATTCGCATCAGCGACGCCGACGTCGATCAGGCCGTGCAGCGCGTGGCCACGCAAAACAAGATGGAGGTCAGCCAGCTGCGCGCCTCGCTGAACCATGACGGCATGAGCTACGACGACTTCCGCAAGAGCCTGCGCGAACAGCTTACCGTGCAGCACATGCAGCAGCGCGTCGTGCAGGGCCAGGCGAATGTCAGCGATGCCGAAGTCGACATCCTGCTCGCCAGCAACAGCCTCAAGTCCGGCGAAGTGCATCTGCAGCACATCCTCGTCGCGACCCCGAACGGCGCCGATGCCGCGCAGATCCAGAGCGCGCACGACAAGGCCGAAAAAGTGAAGAAGGAAGTCGACGGCGGCATGGACTTCACCGCCGCGGCCATCCGCTATTCGTCCGGCCAGGACGCGCTGCAGGGCGGCGATCTGGGCTGGCGGCGTTATGACGAAGTGCCCGAAGCGTTCGCCGAACTCGTCGAAGGCATGCAGCCGGGCCAGGTGTCGCAGCCGCTGCGCGGCCCCAGCGGTTTCCACATCGTCAAGCTCATCGACAGGCGTGCCGACGGCAAGCAGGTCGTCACCGAATACCACGCCCGTCACATCCTGATCAAGACCAATGAAGTGGTCGCCAGTGATGACGCGCTGAAGACGGCCACCGACATCCGTCACCGCATCGTCGATGGCAAAGAAGATTTTGCCGCAGTCGCCAAGCATGATTCGCAGGACGCTACGACCGCCGGCGGCGGCGGCGACATGGGCTGGTTCCCGGTCGACCAGTTCGGCACGCGTGTGGCCGAAGTGGTCAGCACGCTCAAGGACGGCGAAATCTCCGCGCCGTTCCAGACCGATGTCGGCTGGCACGTGTTGCAGCGCCTCGGCACGCGCCAGCAGGATCGCACCGCCGATATGAAACGCGATCAGGCGCGCGAAGTTATCCGCAACCGCAAGGCCGAAGAGCAGTACGAAAACTTCCTGCGCCAATTGCGCTCGGAATCCTACGTCGAAATCCGTCTGCCGGGTGCGGAGAATTCGACAGCCGAAAAGCCGGCGTCATAAACAACCGTTCACCCTGAGCGTAGGCGCAAAGCGCCGAAGACGAAGGGCGCCACCTGCACGGCGCTTCGACTTCGCTTGCTGCGCAAGCTACGCTCAGCGCGAACGGACACTCGGAGGACACGTGAGCAACCGCTACCTGCCGCGCTTGGCGGTCACGCTCGGCGAACCTGCCGGAATCGGCCCCGAAATCGTCGCTGCGCTCGCTACGACCGATCTACCCGCCGATCTCATCGCGGTCGGCGACAAGGACGTACTGCTGCTCGCCGCACAGAGCCGCGGCATCGCGCTCGCACTCGAGCCGGACGATGGCCAATGGCGTAGCGAGCGGCATGCCGGATCCCTGCGTTACGTGCACATCCCCGCGCGCGCGGCAGTCACTCCCGGCCGGCTCAATGTCGACAACGCCGCGTACGTCGTCGACATGCTGGCGCGCGCCGCCGACGGCTGCCTGCACGGCGAATTCGATGCGCTCGTCACCGCGCCCGTGCACAAAGGCATTATCAACGACGCCGGCATCGCTTTCCGCGGTCACACCGAATTTTTCGCCGCGCGCGCCCAATGCAACGTAGCGATGCTGCTGGTGGCACCGGGTTTGCGCGTCGCGCTGGCGACGACGCATCTGCCGCTTGCGCAAGTGCCTGCCGCGATCACCGCGTCGGGGTTGGTGCAAATTTTGCGCATTGTATACAACGACCTGCGCACGCGTTTCCGCATCGCGCAACCGCGTATCGCCGTGCTGGCGTTGAATCCGCACGCTGGCGAAGGCGGCCATCTCGGCGAGGAGGAAATCCGCGTCATGGCGCCGATACTGGACGGCCTGCGCGCCGAAGGCATGCAGCTGGATGGGCCGCTTTCAGCCGATACGGCGTTCGTCCCGGCCAAGCGCGCACACTACGATGCGTATCTGGCCATGTACCACGATCAGGGCCTGCCGGTGCTCAAGGCACTCGGCTTCGGCGATTCCGTGAACGTCACGCTCGGCCTGCCGTTCGTGCGCACCTCAGTGGATCATGGGACGGCACTGGATCTGGCCGGCACCGGCAAAGCCGATCCGGCGAGCATGGTCGCGGCGGCGCAGATGGCGATGCAGCTGGCCGCAGCAAGCCAAGCTGCCTGATGCTTCGCTAGCTCGCCGTGGCCGAGAGCAATGGCCGCGGCTTCAATCCCGGTACGCGCTCGAAGATCAGCGCCACGGCGAACAGCACCAGCGCGCAACCCACCGCGCTCGCCCAGGTGATCGCTTCGCCGAGGAACATGGCTCCCCAGATCTGTGCGAACACCGGCACGATAAACGTCACCGTCGTCGCGCGTTCGCTGCCGGCATCGCGGACCAATCCGTAAAACAAGTGATAAGCCAGGCCCGTACAGACGACACCGAGCGCGAGCAGGGCCAGCGCAACACCGGTGGTCGGCATGATCGCCGGCACGCTGTATAACGCGAACGGTGCTTGCGGCAACAACGCGCCGAACAGGCTGCCACACGCCATCGCCAGCGGATCGGCGCCGGTGAAGCGATCTTTCGCCATGCGCGCACCGATCGCGTACATCAGCGAAGCGATAAGCAAGCCGGCGAACGCCGCCGCCGTGAGCCATGACAGCTCGACGACGCCGAAGCGCACCAATGTGGCGACGCCCACCATGCCCACAACGACGCCGATGAGCTTTGACGCCGACGGCCGCGGACCGGCCAGCCAGCCGAGCAGCACCGCGAACAGCGGCACCGTCGCGTTGAGCACGGCGGAATAGCCTGCGGGAAGATAATGTGCGGCATAGGCGAACAGCAGGAACGGCACGCCGGCACTGAAGAAACCCATCGTCACATAATCGCGCCAGCGCTGGCGCCAGTTGAGCGGACGCCGCAGCAATGCCAGCAAACCGGCGAGAAACAACGCGGCCAACACCGTGCGCAAGCCCGCCGTGGCCGGCGCGCCCAGCACCGGCACGGTAATGCGCTGGAACAGAAACGAAGAGCCCCAGATCATCCCGAGCAGCGTCAGGTAAGTAATGGTTTTGAAATTCATGGCCACTCCGCACACGCTGGTTGTCAGGGGCGCATGATAGGGCTGGTGCGCCGCGCAAAAAAACGCTATTTTCTCGATCCCATTGTGAAGTGAATTCACAATGATGCGCCTGTGCAGGAAGTACGCAACACGCCCCGCTGGTGCGCCAAGCGCGCTCATTGCGCAGACCACAGCAATATCGTTCCGGAGAGCGCCGCATGAATCCCTGGCACCGCTTGCCGCCGCTGCGCTCCCTGCGCGTGCTCGAAGCCGCCGTGCGCCACGAAAACTATACGCGCGCGGCCGACGAGCTCGCGCTCACGCATAGTGCCGTCAGCCATCAGATTCATGCGCTGGAGGCCGCGCTCGGCGTGCGCCTGCTGCAGCGCGATGGCCGGCGCATGCGCCCGACCGACGCCGGGCGTCAGCTCGCACTGGACGTGCGCGCCACCCTCGATACGCTCAACGCGGCCGTGGAACGCGTGCGTGGCGGCGACGCGGGCAACGTAGTCACCGTGAGCACATTGCCTTCGTTCGCGGCGGCCTGGCTGGTCACGCGCCTCGGTACTTTTCTCGATCGCTACCCACAGGTCGAATTGCGCCTGCAGAGCACGACCGCGCTCGCCGACTTCCGCAATGACGGCGTCGATCTCGCGATCCGCTTTGGCACCGGCGCTTACGACGACCTGGTCAGCGAAAAAATGTTCGATGATGAATATTTCCCGACGCTGAGCCCGAAGCTCGCGCGCGCGCATCGCGTGCGCAACCCCGGCGATCTCGCGCGCGTACCGCTGCTGCGCATCCGCAATACGGCCTGGGCGCCGTGGTTCGAAGCCGCTGGCGTAGACATTCCAGAACCGCGGCGTGGTCCGGTGTTCGATGATTCCGAGCTCGCACTGCAAGCGGCCGTGCAGGGTCAGGGCGCCGTGCTCACGCGTGGCTCGCTGGCCTCGTTGAAACTCAAGAATGGCGCGCTCGTCGCGCCGTTCAAGCTGCGCCTGCCCTCGCCGCGCACCTGCTTCCTGGTCTATCCGCGCCAGCATCTGAACAAGCCTGCGGTGAAGCTGTTCCGCGACTGGCTGTTCGACGAGTTGCGCGACTCGCCACCGGTGTTCTGCAAGCCGTGATGCACGATCGCGAACGGCATGTGCCGCGCAAGCGCTTCGGTCAGCATTTCCTGCATGATCCGGGCATACTCGCCCGCATCGTCGCGGCGATTTCACCGCGACCCGGTGAGCGTCTCGTGGAGATCGGCCCCGGCGAAGGCGCACTGACGCTGCCGCTGCTGCGTGCAGCGGAAAAGCTCACGGCGATCGAGCTGGACCGCGACCTCATCGAGCCGTTGCGCAGCAAGGCACAGGGCATCGGCGAGCTGACGATCATCAGCGCCGACGCCCTGACCGTGGATTTCACGGCGCTCGTGCAAGGATCGCCGATGCCGCGCCTGCGCATCGTCGGCAACCTGCCCTACAATATTTCCACTCCTATACTTTTCCACTGCCTCGAACATGCGCACGTGATCGAGGACATGCACTTCATGCTGCAGAAGGAAGTCGTGGAGCGCATGGCCGCGCCGCCCGGCAGCAAGACCTACGGCCGCCTGTCGGTGATGCTGCAACTGCGCTGCACGGTCGAGCCGCTGCTGCGCGTGCCGCCTGGCGCATTCCGGCCGCCGCCGAAAGTCGATTCGGCCGTGGTGCGGCTGGTGCCGCTGCCGGCAACGCAGCTGCCGGACGTCGATTTCGCGCTGGTCGAAAAACTCGTCCGCGCCGCATTCGGCCAACGCCGCAAGACGTTGAGCAATGCCCTGCGCGAATTCGCTACGGCCGCAGAACTCGATGCGGCAGGCATCGACCCGCGCGCGCGCGCGGAGCAGCTGGCGCCAGCGGCGTACGTTGCGCTCGCACAGCATCTGGTTGTGCCGCGCTGACTCTTGCCGATCCGCCGCCACTGCACGAGAATCGCCGCATGAGCGGCAAACAGCCCTATTCCATCAGCGTCGCCGTGCAGACGCACTTCATCGACGAGCAGTCCGCGCCCGCCGAGAACCGTTATGTGTTCGCCTACACGATCCGCATTGCCAACACCGGCGACGTACCGGCGAAATTGCTGACGCGGCACTGGGTCATCACCGACGCGAACGGCAAAGTCCAGGAAGTGCGCGGCGACGGGGTAGTCGGCGAACAGCCGCATCTGCAACCGGGCGAGGATTTCCATTACACCTCCGGCGCGGTGCTGGAAACCTCGGTGGGCACGATGCGCGGCAGCTATCAGATGATCGCCGACGACGGCCATCGCTTCGATGCGCCGATCGCGCAATTCACCTTGTCGATACCACGGACCGTGCACTAGTGTCCTGCTCCGCGAGCAACGCAACGGAATTCCGGATGAATTTCGTCGTGAGACAAGGCGCGAGGAGGAGCCGTGCTGGTTGCACGGCGACGACGCGCAACGCAGTATCGCGGCGAAAAGCGCCGGAATTGACTGATGGTGCTCGCGGAGCTGGGCGCTAATGGCCACATGGGCCATCGGCGACGTGCAGGGCTGCTATGACGAACTGGCGCGGCTGCTGGAAAAAATCCAGTTCGACTCTGCGCGTGACACGCTGTGGTTCTGTGGCGATCTGGTCAATCGCGGCGGCCAGTCGCTGGCCGTGCTCCGTCTCGTTCATTCGCTGCGCAAGAATGCCATCGTCGTACTCGGCAATCACGATCTATCGCTGCTCGCGATCGCCGAGCGCGAGGAGAACGAGCAGAGGAAAGTCAACGAGGAATTGCGCGAAGTGCTGTTCGCGCCGGATCGCAAGGAACTGCTCGACTGGTTGCGCACGCGGCCGCTGCTGCACATCGACCGCGCGCTGAATTTCCTGCTCGTGCACGCCGGACTCGCACCGCGCTGGAATGTCGAGCGCGCCGAACGTGCCGCGCGCGAAGTCGAGCAGCGCCTCGCCGGCGACGGGGCGCGGCGCTTGCTGAAATCGATGTTCGGCAACAAGCCGGACCTGTGGACGCCGCGTCTGCAGGGCATGGACCGGCTGCGCGCCACGATCAACGTCATGACGCGCGTGCGTTACTGCGACACACGCGGCCGCATCGCCTATCACGAAAAAGGTCCGCCCGGCACGCAGCGGCCCGGCTTGTATCCCTGGTTCGAGGTTCCCGGCATGGAGCGGCGCGACATCCGCATCGTGTGCGGGCACTGGTCCACGCTCGGGCGCTTTGCCGGATTGGGTATCTACGCCATCGACGGCGGCTGCGTTTGGGGCGGCGAACTGATCGCGCTGAAGCTCGATGAGGAAGAGCCGCGATTCGTCACGCTGAAATCCAATCGGCCGCGCCCGGCCGGGAAGTTCATAGAGTAACGGCGGGCAACCAGCAAGACGTAGTTCACGGTATGTTAGAGTGAATCCGTTGTAGGGGAGCGAAGGGTGGCAGCTCATGCCGATGGATCCGCTGTCCGATTCCAGCTTCGTTTACCGCGCCTTCATCAGCTACAGCCACCGCGACGAAGTGTGGGCGAGCTGGCTGCACAAGACGCTGGAAACCTATCGCGTGCCGCAGCGGCTGGTCGGACAGCAGACGGACACCGGTATCATTCCGCGCCGTCTCGCGCCGGTGTTCCGCGACCGCGAAGAACTGGCCAGCGCCACAGACCTCGGCCGCACCGTCAACGCCGCGCTGACGCGATCCGAAAACCTGATCGTCATCTGCTCGCCATCCGCTGCGGCATCGCGCTGGGTCAACGAGGAGGTGCTCGCCTACAAACGCATGGGTCGCGCCGCCCGCATCTTCTGTCTGATAGTCGATGGCGAGCCGAATGCCAGCGACATCCCCGGAGGCGCAGCACAGGAGTGTTTTTGTCCAGCACTGCGCTGCACGCTCGATGCGAACGGCAAACCCACCGGCGAACGCACCGAACCGATCGCTGCGGATGCGCGCAAAGGCAAGGACGGCAAAACCGACGCCAAACTCAAACTGATCGCCGGCCTGCTTGGCGTGGGTTTCGATGTGCTGCGGCAACGCGAACTGCAGCGCCGCGTCCGGCGCATGACGGCAATCGCCGCCGCGGCGCTGGTCGTGATGAGCGTGACGAGTGTGCTGGCGATCGCTGCGCTGATCGCGCGCCATGACGCGGTGATCGCGCAACAAGCCGCCGAGCGCCGGCAGAAACAGGCCGAAGACCTCGTCGGCTTCATGCTGGGCGATCTCGGCGACAAACTGGATCAGGTGCATCGCTTTGACATCATGCAAGCGGTGGACGACAAAGCATTGGCCTATTTCGATTCACTGTCGGCAGCCGATGCAACCGATTCCGCATTGTTGTTGCGGGTGAAAGCGCTGGAAAAAATCGGCAGCGTGCGCATGACCGCACAAGGCCAGCTCGCCGCAGCGGAAAAAACCTATAAATCGGCTGCATCGTTGGCAGCGGAGCTGGTAAAACGGGAGCCGGCCGATGCAACCCGTCAAGCGGTTTGGGGCGACAGCCTGAAGTGGCTCGGCCAGGCGGCATGGTATCAAGGCAAGCTTCCGCAAGCGTCGGAAAATTTCCAGGCAGCAGTCGTGCTGCTGCAAAAATCACACGCCAGCCGACCGCAAGACAAGAACTTGGCATTCGATCTTGCGACAGCGCAAAACAATGCCGGGCGCGTACTCGAAGCGCGTGGCGATTTTGCCGCGGCGCAGACACAATACGAAGGCACCTTGAAGCTGTATCAGGCTCTGGCTGCCGCTGAACCGACCAACCCAAAGTGGCAGTCTTATTTGGGTGATGGCTGGGACAATCTCGGCAAGCTCGCGCTGGAACGCGGCGACCTCGCGCAAGCGATCACGAGTTATGCGGCCGACCAGCGCATCAAAGCCGCGCTGTTCGCGCACGACCCGGTCAATCACAATGCCTTGTCCGACCTGGTGCTCAGCGATGCGATCCTCGGCCGCACAGCAGGCTTGTGCGGAGACCTTGCCAACGCGCTGCACTATACCGACAGTGCCGTTACCCATGCGCGCGCGCTGACCGCCTTTGATTCGACCAACACGGGCTGGCAGGAATATCTTGCGCTGTACAGTCAGCAGGCCGGAAAACTGTTGCGACAAGATCATAAGCACGATGCAGCGGCTGCGGCGAACGCGGAGGCAATACGCGTATTCGAAGCGCTGATAAAGAAGGATCCGCTGAATACGGACTTCCAGCAGGAGCTGGCGCAGGCACAACTCGAAAGCGCGCGACAACAATTGGCGAGCAACGCAATCGCCGCAGCGTCGACATATGCCGATACCGCGCTGGCCAGTTTGCAGCGGCTGCGCGCCAAGAGCGCGGATGATCGCAGCCTGATCCTTCTGGAAGCGCAAGCGCATCTGCTGCGCGGACAGATTGCCGCGCAGCGCGGCGAAACGACCGACATGCAACACGCTTGGACGCAGGCGCGCGATGTTTTGCAACCCGCACTGCGCGCCGGCGACGATCCGAATTTTCTGGCTGCGTACGCAGAAAGCCTGTTGCAGCTGGATCAGCCCGATGCGGCGCAACCAGTGATTTCCAAACTGAACGCGATGGGCTATCGCACGCCGGACTTCGTGGCGTTGCTCGCAAGCAAACGCATCACCTATGCGGAGAACACGGCGTTTCAGCGCAGGATCGCGCAGATCATGCAGACGGGCGCCGCGGAAGACAGTGTTGGCACCGCTGCATTGGATTCGCGTACGAAATGACGATTCGCCGATGGCGAAGCAATGAACCCACGGCGGCAGAAATCGAATCGGAAGCAAGCTTAAGCGACAAGGCGCCGCGGCCCGCCACGAGAGCCGCATTCGCTCAGGAGGACAGACTATGGCTATCCAGGTTTCGCTCAACACCAGCGCCAATCCGCCGGTCACCGTGCAGCCGCAGATTCATGACGTCAACAACGGCAACCAGACCATCAAGTGGGAACGCGCTTCCAACCAGACATTCAATTTCACCTCGTTGAGTGGCCTGCCCAATCCGCCGTTCTCGAGCCCCACTGTCAGCGCCACCGAAATCAGCGTCGTCGACAACAACCAGAACAACGGCCCGGATGTCTATTATCCCTATACCATCGTGGTCACGCAGAACGGCGTGCAATACAGTTCATCGGTCACGTTCAAGATTACCGAGCAGGACAGCGGTCCGACGATCAAGAACAAGTGACTGAAGAAGCAGCCTTGACGCCGCTGGTCATCGGCGTCACCAGTCACCGCAATATTCCCGCAGGCGAGATCGACCCGATCCGGCAGCGCGTGCGGGAACTGTTCGCGCAACTGCAGCGCGAGTTTCCGCAGCTACCGCTGATCGTGCTTTCTGCGCTGGCCGAGGGCGGCGATCAACTCGTTGCCCAGGAAGCAGTGGCTGCGGGTATTCGGGTGGTTGCACCGCTGCCGTTGCCGCGCGCGATCTACGCACAGGACTTCTGCGACGACGCGGCGCGCCAGACCTTCGCCGCGCTATGCGCGCAGGCGCACGTCATCGAACTGCCGCTGCTGCCGGGACATACAGCGCAGGAAGTCGAACGCAACGGCGTCGAGCGCGACCGCCAGTATGCGCAGGCCGGCGTGTTCATCGCTCGGCATTGCCATCTGCTGCTCGCGATCTGGGACGGCCGGGAATCCGACCGCCTCGGCGGTACTGCACAAGTCGTGCAGTATTACCTGCACGGTGTAATGCCCGGACTGATCGAGCGCCGGCGCGGCGCGCGGCGCTGGCTGTCGGGCCACGGCGATGCCCGCCCGATCTTTCATGCGGTGTGCTCGCGCGACGCACCCGATGGAACGCCTGCGCAGCCGCTGTGCAGCGGACAGGCGTTCTGGCGGACGGCCGGCACGATGTCCAGCGCCGATGCTGCGCTGCCAGAAGATCTGCACGAAACGTTAAGTCGCGCCGCGCAGTTCAATGCAGATGCGCGCAAATATTGCGAGCGCATTGCCGGCGCAGCGGCGGACCCCGTGGAACGCGACGCCGCGCCAGCCCTCGCTGCACTGTTCCGCAGCGCCGACTGGCTGGCGCTGCATTTCCAGAAACGCGTGCTGCTGGCGATGCGGATCACTTATTCGGTCGCGGCGTTGATGGGTATCGCCTTTGCGATCTACGACAATCTCACTGCGGCGGACAGTTTCATCTACGTGTTCCTCGTGCTGTTCGCAGTAGGCGTGACGATCAGCACCATCGCGCGACGGCGCGCCTGGCATCGCAAGTATCTGGATTATCGCGCGCTCGCCGAAGGCCTGCGTGTGCAGGCTTACTGGCGCCGGGCCGGCATCTCGCTCACCGACGATCCCGAGTTCGCGCAGGACAGCCTGCTGCAAAAACAGGACGTCGAGTTGACCTGGGTGCGCAATACCATGCGCAGCGCCGGCTTGCAGCGCTTCCCGGGCGATCCGCGCGAGCGCGACGCGCGCCTGCAAAGCGCGATCCGCGACTGGGTCGGCGATGACCTGAGCGGACAGCTCGGCTATTACCGCGCCAAGGCCTTGATGCACGAGCGCAGGCATCGCATCAACGAGTGGATCGATGCGGTCAGCCTGTATGCGGCGATTCTCATCAGCATCGTGCTGGCAGCGCTGGCGTTCCGGCTTTCTGCCGATACCAAGAATCTGCTGATCGTCAGCATGGCGGTGTTCTCAGTTTCCGGCGCCGTGCGCGAGGCTTATGCGTTTCGCAAGGCGGACAAGGAACTGATCAAGCAATACCGTTTCATGCGCCGTTTGTTCGCCGACGCGCGCGCGGCGCTGGCACGCGCGAGCGACGCCATGGAGCAGCGTGAAATTCTGCGCGCACTCGGCGAGGCCGCGCTGGCCGAACACACCGAGTGGGCGGTGATGCATCGACAGCGGCCGCTCGAACACGGCCGAATATGACTCTTCAGTACGCGATCACCGAGCGGATCGTCTTGCCCGCGTGCATCAGGTCGAACGCGTCGTTGATCTTCTCCAGCGGCAGCACGGCGCTGACCATTTCATCGATTCTGATCTCGCCGGCGAGATAGCGCTCGACATAGCCCGGTAGTTGCGAGCGCCCTTTGACGCCGCCGAATGCCGTGCCGCGCCAGACGCGGCCGGTGACGAGCTGGAACGGCCGCGTGGAAATCTCCTGGCCGGCCCCGGCCACGCCGATGATGATCGATTCGCCCCAACCCTTGTGACAGCACTCCAGCGCCGAGCGCATCACGCCGACATTGCCGATGCATTCGAACGAGTAATCGACGCCACCATCGGTCAGGTCGACGATCACCTGCTGGATAGGCCGATCGTATTCGCGCGGGTTGATGCAATCGGTCGCGCCGAGCGCACGCGCCATGTCGAACTTCGCCGGGTTCGCGTCGATCGCAATGATGCGCGCCGCTTGCGCCATGACCGCGCCTTGCACGACCGACAAGCCGATGCCGCCGAGGCCGAATACGGCGACGCTCGATCCCGGCTGCACCTTGGCCGTGTTCAGCACGGCGCCGATGCCGGTGGTGATGCCGCAGCCGAGCAGGCAGACTTTGTCTAGCGGTGCGCGCGGATTGATTTTCGCAACCGCAATCTCCGGCAACACCGTGTATTCGGAAAACGTGCTCGTACCCATGTAGTGCAGCACGGGTTTGCCGCCGATCGAGAAACGCGACGTGCCATCGGGCATCAAGCCCTTGCCTTGGGTCGCGCGGATTTTCTGGCACAGATTGGTTTTGCCGGATGTGCAGAATTTGCACTCGCCGCACTCGGGCGTATACAACGGAATCACGTGATCGCCCGGTTTCACGCTGGTCACGCCCGCCCCGACTTCCTTGACGATGCCACCGCCCTCATGGCCGAGAATCGCCGGAAACAATCCTTCCGGATCCGCGCCAGACAACGTGAATGCATCGGTATGGCAGACACCGGTCGCGACGATGCGCACGAGCACCTCGCCGGCTTTCGGTCCGGCGATGTTTACTTCCTCGATGCTCAGCGGCTTGCCGGCTTCCCAGGCGACTGCGGCGCGGGTTTTCATGACGTCCTCCTAGTGTGCTGCCCTGCAAGTACTATCAAATAATTCCGGCGCCTTTCGCCGCGATACCTTTGCGTTACTTACAGGACAGCACACCAGCTCAAGCATGCAAGGCGGCGGCGTGATGGCGTAGATGGTCCTCAACGAACGTCGCGATGAAGAAATAATTGTGACCGTAACCGGCACGCAGGCGCAGAGCTAGCGGCTGTCCGGCTTGCTGGCAGGCCGCCTCGAACAAGTCCGGACGCAGGCCGTTCCAGTGCGTGTCGGCATCGCCCTGGTCGATCAGGATCGTGCCAGGGAATTGCTGACGCGATACCAGTTCGCTGGCATCGTAAGGTTTCCAGGTCTCGCGATCGGCGCCCAGATAACGCGTGAATGCCGTTTGCGTCCACGTCGCGCGCATCGGCGCGCAGATCGGCGCCAACGCCGACAACGAGCGATAGCGTTGCGGATTCTTCAGCGCGATCGTCAAGGCGCCGTGGCCGCCCATCGAGTGCCCGAAAATGCTTTGGCGCTGCATGTCGGCGGCGAAATTGGCGGCTATCAGTTCCGGCAGTTCCAGCGTCACATAGGTGTACATGCGGAAATGCGTCGACCATGGCAGCTGCGTCGCGTCGACATACATGCCTGCGCCGGCACCGAGGTATTCGTCGTCCGCTTCGCCCGGAATGCCGGTATTGCGCGGACTCGTGTCCGGCACGACCAGCATCAGCCCCAGCTCCGCGGCAACGCGCTGCGCACCGGCCTTGACCGTGAAGTTTTCGTCCGTGCAGGTGAGACCGGAGAGAAAATACAACACCGGCACGCGGCCGTGTTCCGCCTGCGGCGGCCGGTACACCGCGAAACGCATCGGCCCGTTGCATGCCGCCGATGCGTGCTCGTAAAAGCCCTGCACGCCGCCGAAGCAGCGATCTTCCGAGCGCGTACGCAACGGCTTCATTGCGTATACTTTTTCAGCCACCCTATGACGGTGTCGTGCCAGAGCACGCTGTTCTGCGGTTTCAGTACCCAGTGGTTCTCATCGGGGAAATACAGGAATTCACTCGGTATGCCGCGGCGCTGTGCGGCGGTAAACGCCGCGATGCCCTGTGCCGACGGAATGCGATAGTCCTTTTCGCCATGCACGACGAGGATCGGCGCGCGCCAGTCCTTGACGTGATTGAGCGGATTGTACTTCTCGTAGTTGTCGGGCTTTTCCCATTGGGTGCCGCGGTTTTCCCATTCGTCGAACCACAGCTCTTCCGTGGAATAGGCCATCGCGCGATTGTCGAAAACGCCATCGTGGGCGACCAGGCATTTCCACGGCGTGTTCCAGTTGCCGGCGATCCAATAGATCATGTAGCCGCCGTAGGAAGCGCCGAGCGCACAGGCGCGGTCGCCGTCGAGAAAAGTATACTTCTGCAAAGCGGCGGCCCAGCCTTTTTGCAGGTCTTCCAAGGGTGCGCCGCCCCAGTCGCCGGAGATCGCGTCGGTGAACGCCTGGCCGTAACCGGTCGAGCCATGGAAGTCGACGGCGACCACAGCGAAGCCGGCGCCCGCATAAACTTCCGGATTCCAGCGGTAGTGGAAATCGTTGACCCACGAGCCTTGCGGGCCGCCGTGAATCAGAAAGGCGACCGGGTATTTCTTGTTCTTGTCGAAATCAGCCGGCTTGACCACGTAGCCGTGCACTTCTTCGCCCTTGGCGCCCTTGAAGCTGTACCACTCGATGTCGCCCATGCGCGCATTGGCGAGGCGTTCGGCGTTCAGGTGGGTGAGCTGCGTCTCTTTGCCGCCATCGGCGCCGATCGCGAACAGGTCGGTCGGCGATTTCAGCGTATTGCGCGCGAAGACGATGCCGCTCTTGCCGACGCTGTAGCCATCGACATTGCCGGGCCCGGTAAGCGGCGTCGCCTTGCCGCTGGCGATATCGACCGCGAACAGCAGATGCTGGCCGTTGTCGTCCGCGGTGACGTAGAGAACTTTTCCACTTGCAGACAATTGCATCCCGCCCGGCGAGCGGTCCCATTGCGGATCGAGCTCGCGCGATTTACCGCTGCCCAGATCCAGCGCCATGATGCCGAAGCGGTCGGCCTCGAAGCCGGCGCGCTTCATCGCGAGATAGTACAGCGTCTTGCCATCAGCGGAAGGAACCGGATTCGCATCCCAGGCCGGATTCGCCGCGGTCAGATTCTTCGGCGCGGCTGATCCATCCGCCGGCACCGAATAGATATCGAAATTCGTCGACCACGGTTCGGTCTTGCCGGCAATGCGCACGTCGAAATATACGGTCTTGCCGTCGGGCGAGAATGCATATTCGCTGTCGTCGCCGAACGGCTTCGATGGCACGTCGCCATCGATGTTCTTGCTGAGCAATCTTGGCAGCGCAACCATCGCCTTGCCGCCGCGCGGCGTTTCGGCTGCTGCGACGTAGAGCTGCGAGCGTCGTCCATCCGCCCACGTGTCCCAGTGCCGGATGAACAACTTGTCGAACAGGTGACCACTGGCCTTGGCCAGGTCCGCTACCTCCGGCTTCTTCGTGCACAGCTTTTCCGCGCAATCCGGAAACACGTCGATCGACAGCAGCATGGTCTTGCCGTCAGGGGCGAGCTTGAAATTGTTGATATCGGCGGGCCACGGCGTCTGCGCTGCCGGCTTGGCGCCGGACTCGCTCGCGGCGATGCGCCACACACGCGTGACTTCGTCATCCTTTCCCTGAGCGAGGAAGTACAGGTATTTTCCGTCCACGGACCAACGCGGACTCGTCGCATTCAATTCCTTGTCGGTCAGGCGCGCGGGCTGCGCATTCTTCGTGGCCGTGTCGATCAGCCAGATGCCGTTGCCGCCCTTGTTCGCGGCATAGTCGGTTTCGCGCATCTGATACGCGACCCACTTGCCGTCCGGCGAGAGCTGGGGATCGGACGCGCGATCCATCATCACCAGATCGTGCACGTCGAACGGATGCGGCGCGGCGAATACGCATGTGGCGGCAAACAAGCCAAGCAAGACGAGTACGGGTTTCATCCGGATGCTCCCACGAAAAGGTTATTGAATGTTTTCTGGCTGACAGTGCTTACGCTTTTGCCCGCAAATTCAGCCGTTCGACCCAGCGATAGAGCGCCACCATGATCACGGCGAAGGCGAGGCCGCCGACCCATAGCGCCGGTCCACTCGCATAATCGTCGCCAACCAGGTTCAGCGGAAAGTCCCGGTTGGAAAATCCGAGCTGCTCGGAGAAGGCGACCAGGGCCGCAATGATGACTCCAACAATGCCTTCGCCAACGATCATGCCGGAAGCCAGCAGCACGCCCAGTTGCTTGGTCGCCTCCGGATTTTTTGCCGTGCGATCGGCGCGGCGATCGAAATACCAACCTGCGACCGCACCGACCACGACCATCAGCGTGCTCTGGGTCGGAAGATAAATGCCGAGGCCGACCGCCAGCGGCGACAAGTGCGCAGACTTTGTCGTGCGCCGCAGCACTTCGTCGACAAGAATCATGACGACGCCGATGGCGCCGCCGATCTGGATCAGCCCCCAGTCGATATTGTTCTGGATCACGCCCTGCGCGAGTGCTGAAATCAGCCCTGCCTGCGGCGCAGCCAAGGGGTGTTCGCGATGCGGCCCTGGCGCACCGACAAATCCATAGCCCTGATTGAGCACGTCCAGGATCGGCGGAATGATCGCCGCGCCGGCGAACACGCCGATGACGAGCGCCCATTGCTGTTTCGACGGTGTCGCATCGACCAGCTGTCCGGTCTTGAGGTCCTGCAGGTTGTTGTTGGCGATCGCGGCAGCCGCGAAGATGATCGAGGTGACGAACAGGGCGAATGCGACCAGCGCGTTTTCACTGCCGGTCGGCAGCGACGAGCGCACTCCGAACACCAGCAGCACGGCCATGCCGATCACCACGATGATGCCGATGCCGGACAGCGGGCTGTTCGACGACCCGATCAGGCCCGCCATATAGCCGCAGACCGTGGAAACGAAAAAGCTCATGAACACGATGTAGACCAAACCACCGCCCACCAGGAACCACATGTGGTCTTCCAATCCATGACCGGCCGTCATCGCGAAATTTGCGAGCAGCCAGCCGATCGGCAGCAGGCACATCAGGGAAATCAGGCCAACCTGTCCGATCGGAATGTCCTGTTCGGTGCGCGGCAGCGAGGCCGCATTGCCGGCTCCGCGCACGCGCGACGCGGCCATCGCGGAAGTCAAACCGCTGACTACTGGCTTGACCAGCTTGGCCAGCGTCCAGACCGCGGCAACGCCGATGGTGCCGGCGCCAACGAAACGCACCTTGTGACTCCAGGTCGCATTGGCCAGGTCCGCGATCGCACCGGCCGCCGGCGCGAGTGCCGAGTAATGCGGCACGCCCCAGCCCCAGCCGATCAAGGCGCCGACCAGCATAGCGACGCCCACCCACAATCCCACCAGGTGGCCGATGCCGAACAAAGCGAAAGACAGGAAAAAATCGAATCCGGTCACGCCACCTTTGTCGCCGACGCGGAAATAAGCCACCACGTCGCCCGCGAACACGCGCGTCGCGACGACCACGGCAAAAACCGCCGAGACGATAGATCCCCACAACACCGACAGCAGTCCGGCACGGTTGGATTCCGCCGCCGCTTCCGCACTGACGCCTTCGCCACCGGAGCCGACCTTGAGTACTTCGGCGCAAGCCACGCCTTCCGGATACGGCAAGTCCGAATTGGTAACGAGTGCGCGGCGCAGCGGAATCGAATACATCACGCCGAGAACGCCACCCAGCGCGCAGATAGCGAACGAAGTCCAGTAATTGAAACCGGTCCACCAGCCGATGAGTATCAGACCAGGCAAAACGAAGATAATCGACGATAACGTGCCGGCGGCCGAAGCGACCGTCTGCACTATGTTGTTCTCCTGCATGGTAGCGCCCTTGAAATAGCGCAGGATCGCCATCGAGATGACGGCCGCCGGAATCGACGTCGCGAACGTGAGTCCGGCCTTGAGCCCGAAGTACACGTTCGCCGCCGTGAACACCAGGGTGATGACAATACCCAGGATCAGGCCGCGTATGGTCAGTTCGGTGCGCGGCTCAGCGCCGGAGTTGGGTTTGCTGGTCACTACGCTCCCCTTCGTTTGGCAAAACCCAAGTATCGCAGACATTCGCGTTCTGGCGCATACCGCGGCGCAGCGCGCGGCGCGGGCGCTCGCTGTGCACGTATACTCGCCAGCCAGCGCCGCTCCGGAAATTCACATGTCCGCCGTTCCCGCCGACACCAGCCTTGATCGCGCCGACGAACTGTTCGGCCATCCCAAAGGGCTGTACGTCTGCTTCTTCACCGAGATGTGGGAGCGGTTTTCGTTCTACGGCATGAAGGCGCTGCTGCTGCTGTACCTGCTCAAGCACCACTTGTTCAGCGAGACGGACGGCTATGTGATCGTCGGCGCTTACGGCGGCATGGTCTACGCGATGCCGCTGCTCGGCGGCATCCTCGCCGACCGTTTCCTCGGCATGCGCAAGGCCGTGGTGCTCGGCGGCATCCTGCTGTGCCTCGGTCATCTGGGCATGGCCTGGGAAGGCCAGCAGGCGACGACGATCAACGGCGTCGTGCATCGCGATGCGGTCGCGCTTGGCGTGTTCTATCTGTCGTTGTCGCTGATCATCAGCGGCGTCGGTTTTCTCAAGCCGAACATCTCCACGATCGTCGGCAAGCTGTATCCGCAGAATGATCCGCGCGTGGATTCAGGTTTCACGATCTTCTACGCCGGCATCAATGTCGGCGCCCTGTTCTCCAGCCTGATCTGCGGCTACCTCGGCGAAGTCTGGGGCTGGGGCTGGGGTTTCGGCGCCGCTGGCGTCGGCATGCTGGCCGGACTCGGCATGTTTCTGGGCGGTCAGAAATACCTGCAAGGCCACGCCGAACCGCGCGATGCGGAAAAACTGCGCCGCCCCGTGCTTGGGCGACTGACGCTGGAATGGTGCATCTATCTTGGAGTGATCCTCGCACTGCCGCTGATCTGGCTGCTGATGCAGCTCGGCCGCTCGGTTCTATACTTGCAATTCACGTTCACCGCGGGCTGGCTGGTCTGGTTCGGCTGGTATATTTTTGCGCGTTGTACAAAAATCCAACGCGAACAAATGCTCGCCGTCGCCTTTTTCATCGGCAGCGCGCTGCTGTTCTTTGCAATGTACGAGCAGACTTACGGTTCCTGGCTCGTGTTCACCGACCGCATGCTGACGAAGGATTTTTTTCCTTCTATCGTGATCACGCAGGGCAAACCATGGCCATGGTCGATCATCCCGCTGGTGCTGGCGCCGCCGACGGTAGCGCTCGCACTGCGCCTGCACGATCGTCGCGCGTCGCTGCTCGTCGGCACAATTGCAGCATTCGGCTTCGCGCTGTTCCTGCGCGACATTCTCGTGTTGCCGCAAACCGCCGAATCGCTCGAATATCTGGCTTCATGGGTGCTCGTGCTGCTGACGCCGCTATTCGGCTGGCTGTGGCCGTGGCTGGAAAAATACGGGCGCAACCCGAGCAAGCCGGTCAAGAATGCGCTCGGTCTGGCGTTCACCGGCTTGTCGTTCGCCGTGCTGTCGGCGGCGAATGCGACGGTAACACCGGAACACCTGGGCTCGGTATGGTGGCTGCTCGGTGCCTATGTCGTGCTCGAGATCGGCGAGCTGTGCCTGTCGCCGATCGGGCTGGCGGCGGTGACTCAGCTGTCAGTCGTCAGTGTCGTGGGTCTGATGATGGGCGCGTATTGGCTGGCGACATCATTGGCTGAACAAGCCTCAGCGCTGTTCAGCAGTTTCGCGGCGCTCGACCTTGCCGAGGGCGAGAAGATCGACTTGGCCGTGGCTAAGCTCAAATACGGCGCGTTGTTCGACCACATGCTGTGGCTTGGTCTCGGCGCGGCGCTGGTCGCATGGTTGCTCAGCCCGGTGATCAAGCGCTGGATGCATGGCGTGAAATGATCGAAAAATGCCGGCCGGCCCTGGCCATCGCCGGAAATTGCTCCTGCATTTCCGGCATACCGACCGTCCTTGGTCATAAAACGAAATGGGCGGCATTAAGCCGCCCATTCGTCGTTGCATCCACTTTTGATTTTACTTCGGCATGCGCGTCTCGACTGATGTTGCCGAGGTCGGCGCCGAGCTGACGTCGAAGCTTTGCAGCTTCACCGGCAGGCCGGTACCGGTCGCGGTCGAGCTGTTGTCCACCGGATTCGGATCGGTCGTACCGCCTGGCGGAATTACCGTGGCCGTGTTGCTGACGTCGGCGCCGTTGGTAGTCGTACCCGAAATCGTGACTGTCACGCTGCCGGACGCGGGGAACGTCGTTATTGTTCCGCTGACCGTGTTGCCGGCGACATTCGGCGTGCCGCAAGCCGCGCCACCCACTGGCGTGCAGGATTCGCTGACGAGCGTGACGGTGCCCGGCACGGCATCGGAATACGTTGCACCGTCGGCCGCATTCGGCCCGTTGTTCGTGATCACCAGTGTGTAGGTCACCGTATTGCCGCTGGTCAGCAGCGTTTTCGCCATGTTGAGGTCTGCGCTCGAACCCACGGTTCCAGGTGCCGTCGAGCTGTTGTTGCCATTATTCGAGTCGGTCGTGCCGCTTGGCGGAGCGACGCTCGCGGTGTTGTCTACCACCGCGCCATTGGCGGCAGTGCCGGTGATCGTGATCGTCACGCTACCGCCACTCGGCAACGTGCCCACGGTGCCGCTGACAGTCTGGCCAGCGGTGTTCGGCTGCGTGCCGCAAGCGGCACCGCCGGTCGCAGTGCCACAGGTTGCCGTGCCAATGACCACTGTCGCTGGCACATTATCCGTATAGCTTGTCAGATTGGCTGAGCTGGGACCCGCATTGGCAATCAGCAACGTATAGGTGACCGTGTTGCCGCTGATGACGACAGACTTGGCAACGGAAACGTCGGCCTGCGGGCCGCCTACTGTTCCGGTAGCCGTCGAACTGTCGTTGGCCGAGTTCGGATCGGTCGTGCCCGCCGCTGGCGACACGCTGCCGCTGTTGTCCACTACGGCGTTGTTCGCTGCCGTACCGGTGATCGTGATCGTCACGCTGCCGCCGCTCGGCAATGTGCCAACGGTACCGCTGACCGTTTGGCCGGCAACGTTCGGCTGAGTGCCGCACGCGGCACCACCGGTCGCGCCACCGCAGGTTGCAGTGCCGATCGTCACCGTGGCCGGCACGTTGTCCAGATACGCCTCGCCATCGGCGGCCTGTGGGCCGGCATTGGCGATCACCAGCGTGTAGGTGACCGTGGTGCCGACAATCCCGACATTCTTGACGATCGACGCATCGGCGGATGGACCCGGCACATTGCCGGTCGCCGTCGAGCTGTTGTTGCCGTTGTTCGGATCGTTCGTGCCCGCCGGCGGCTGCACATTGGCGGTGTTGTCCACATTGGCGCCGGTCGCACCGGTACCGCTGATTGTGATCGTCACGCTGCCGCCACTCGGCAGCGTGCCCACGCTACCGGTGACATTCTGGCCGGCGACATTTGGCTGGGTGCCACAGGCGGCCCCGCCGGTCGCGCTGCCGCAGCTTGCGCTGATGCCGGTCACCGTCGCCGGCACGCTGTCGCTGTATGTCGCCCCATCGGCCGCGGCCGAACCGAAATTCGTGATCACCAGCGAATAGGTGACGGTATTGACGTTGAAAGCGACCGTCTTCTGCATCTGGATGTCCGCGCTGGCTGCACCGACTGTTCCGGTGGCCGTCGAACTGTTGTTTCCGGGAGTGGGGTCGGTGACGCCGCCTGGCGGTGAGACGCTGGCTGTGTTGTCCACGACGGCGCCGCCCGCGGCGGTGCCCGAAATCGTGATCGTCACGCTGCCACCGTTGGGCAACGTACCCACCGTGCCGCTGACGACCTGCCCGGCAATATTCGGCTGAGTGCCGCAGACCGCGCCACCCGCGGGGCTCCCGCAATTTGCGCTGAGTCCGCCAACCGTATTCGGGACGGTATCGGTATACGCAGCGCCGTTGGCCGGATCCGGTCCGTTGTTGGTGACTGTCAAGCTATAGGTGACTGTGTTGCCGACGATGGACAGGTTTTTGACCATCGACAGATCAGCGCCAGGGTTCACAATCACGTTGCTGATCGTTGCCGTGCCGCCGTTGCACTTCGAACCCGTCGTGGCGACCACGTCGGCCGATCCGTTGCAAGATGTGGCGGTACCGGCATTCTGGTCCCACACGACAAGATAAGGCACCGTGGCGTTGCTGCCGACCGTTCCGATGCAGGCGATCTTCACGCCCGTAATTGTCGGTGTCGCCGATGCGGCTCCGCCAACGTCGCCACAGGCATTACTGTCGAGGCTGGTCCAGGGCAACGGTGATGTAGGCATCGCGGCCGCCGAACAGACATTGCCGCTCGTGGTAGTGGCCGGATTATTGCCGTCCTGACCGGTGAAAACGCCGATGTTGTAGCGGCTGTTGCCTTGGGTATGCGAGAGCGACAATTGCAGATCCGCCGTGAAGTACTGTCCATGTACACAGGTCGTAGCACCGTTGGTGTTGGTGACCGTCGGCGTGGCCGTGAAATCGTTCGCCGTGCACGGCGTGAGCACCTTGCCGGCACGCTGCCCGGCACAGGTCGTGTCGGTCAACGCTGGAATTATCTGTGCGACGGCAGGCAGCGCGACAAAGTACGTCAGGAGTAACAAAGCGCGGCGCGCGCACTTTTTGGTTAGCTGTGTCATTTTCCGCCCCTTGCGATGGTGAAGCCGATCAAACAGTCCAAAAACGCGAACGCCCTGAACACCGAGGCTTATAGTTACAAAACCCGTGCCATCCTACGGCAGGGGTCGGGCTGCGTCGAGCCATAAATATCGGAGCGGACATGATGCGGGGAGCGCAGCAGGCCACTCCGTGCGATTTGCAAGGTGACCGAGCAGTCAGTGCGTTGTGGCTGCACCGATCTGGTGGTCGAGGAAGTCGAGCAGTTTCGCGTACAGGTCAGCGACGTGCTTCTCATCGTAGTAGCCGTGGCCTTCCATGCCTTCGTATACCCATACGTGCTCGATCTTGCGCGCTTGCAACGCTGCGTGCAGGCTTTCGCCATGGATCGGGGGCACGCGTCGGTCAGCCCCGCCGACGATGAGCATGGTCTTCGCCTTGAGCCGGTCCAGATGCGCAATCGGCGAGCGCGCATAGAGTTCGTCGCTGTCGTCGCCGAGTACCAGCTTCAGATAATTTGTGCCAAACGCCGATTGCGGAATGTCGCCGCGTGTGGACATCAGGCGCAGGTCGTACACGCCGACATAGCCGATCGCGCATCGGTACAAGTCCGGCTCTTTCACCGCTCCTTCGAGCGCGGCGTAGCCACCGTAGCTTGCGCCGAAGATACACATGCGTGACGGATCAGCCACGCCTTGCGTGATGGCCCAACGCGTGGCATCGGTGACGTCGTCCTGCATCTTGCCGCCCCATTCGCGGAAACCGGCATGCAGGAACGCCGGGCCGTATCCGCCGGAGCCGCGGAAATTCACCTGCAATACCGCGTAGCCGCGGCTCGCCAGCAACTGCACGTGCGCATCGAAGCGCCAATGGTCGCGCACTCCGTACGGACCACCATGCACGAACACGATCATCGGCAGATGCTTGGCTTGCGCTTTGCCGGGCGGACGCGTGAGCAATCCCTGCAGCTTGAGGCCG
>Ga0070666_10000109_pt1 | contig 56796 bp, 53 predicted proteins | sample KBSS23metaG_FD_64677 | JGI IMG/M metagenome (GOLD analysis project Ga0070666, IMG submission 64677) | Switchgrass rhizosphere microbial communities from Kellogg Biological Station, Michigan, USA - KBS S2-3 metaG | ecosystem: Host-associated > Plants > Roots > Rhizosphere > Soil ... | reverse complement strand
CGCTGGATGACGGCGTCACGTTGGAGATGACGGTCAGGCTGGACTTTGCAGTCTTGTACGCATAGGCGCCGCCATCCTGGGCATTGCTGCCGGTCGGATTCGTCGCGAACGGTGCGCCGACAACGGCCTCGCCGCTGCTCAGCGTGATGCTCGTGCCGAACGCGTCACCCGCTGCCGTATTGCTGCCGAGAAGCTTATCCAGCTGCGTGTAGGATCCAACGCTGAGTCCGTACAGATAGGACTTGCCGCCGTTCGCGGCTCCGCTCGCGCCAACCACTGCCTGCTGGCCGCCGATTGCCACGCTGCTGCCGAACAAGTCGCCGTTCGTAGTATCGTCGCCTGTCAGCGTCTGGCTGAGATTCCATGAAGTGGTGAGGGTATAGACATACACGTGCCCGAGTGAACCGGCATCGCCGCTCGCGCCGATCAGGGCAGTATTGTTGAGGATCGCCAGTGACGAGCCCAGGTGAGCATTGTCGACCGGTCCCGGCGCGATGCGCTGTGCGCGCGTGCACTTAGTGCCGTTGCAGACGAAATCAAAGACATTGCCCGACAAGGTATGGCTGCCTTTGGAGTCATCTGGCGCACCGACCAGCAGCTGCGCACCGGACAACGCGACGGAAGCGCCGATGTGCGAGTTTTTATGCTGCTGTCCGGGCGGGAGACTGATCGAGGTGTTGAGGTTCCAGTTGGTGCCATCGGCGGTGCTGTAGAGATACGCGGTACCCACGTCGATCTTCCCGGCGAAATCCTTGAACGGCGCGCCGATGACGAGACGCAAACCATCCATTGCCACGGCATAACCGAATTGATTGCCCAGGCTGGCGGGGGCTTCGGTCAACATTGCATTTTGCGTCCAGGTATTGGCGCTGCCGTTGAAAATGTATACGGCGCCGGCGTTGGTGCTCGTGCCCGGAGCGCCGATGGCGACGTTGAAATTGCCGTTGCCGCCGGAAATGCTCACCGAAGCGCCGAATCGATCGCCGGTGACGCCGCCCGTCAGCGTGGTCTGATAAGTCCAGGTGTTGGTGACCCCGTCGTACGTGTACACATAGGCGGAATTCTGCGCGGGAGCCCCGACTACGGCCGTACCGTTGGAAACGGAGACGGCGGCGCCGCCATTGGAATTTGCGGGCGGCAAGGGGCTGACCAGGCTGATCAGCTCCGCATCTTCGGTAGCCGCGAATGCAGTGGAAGTTTGCAGACCCAGGGCGCCGGCGAGCGGAAAAACGAACAGAACGGCGCGAAAAATGCGGGCAAGGTGGATCTTCCCGCTGGCAGCAGCTGCCGGCAAACGTGCAAAGCTTTTCATAGAAAAGACCCCAAGTCGAATGAATACAAGCGCCGTCGGCGCTACCCCCGAAACTGTGACGCAAATCACGGTTTTCGCCAGCATGATTTATGCCATCTTATTGTGATCTACGTCACCAAGTGAAGACTTGGGATGCCATTCTGGCGGCCAGTTCCTACCGTTCAGGAAACTGGGGACGTGTGCCGTGGAACGTCACAAAGTGAGCAGGGCTTGTCAGCGCGCGTCCTAACCGGGAAACTTCATGCCTCCCCCCAGTTGGACGTGACCATGGCCCAATTCGACCTGTTCAGACGTCTTTTTGGTGGCAGCAGCACTCAGGAGCGCCGGGAAAAAACGCGCGTCAACGCCCGCGAGGGCACGCGCATGCTGATCATCGACGATTCGCCGACGATCGTGGCGTTGCTGCGCAAATTCCTGCAGCAGAACGGTTATCAGACGCTGGAAGCGGGCGACGCGGAAAAAGGCGTGGAGATGGCCCGCGCCGAACGCCCGGACATGATCTTTCTCGACATCGTGCTGCCGGGGATGAACGGCTTCGCTGCGCTGCGCCTGTTGCGGCGCGATCCGGTCACGCGCGAGATTCCGATCATCATGATCAGCGGCAACGAACAGGCCACCGAGCAGTTCTATGCGCAGCGTATCGGCGCTGATGATTTCATGAAGAAGCCGTTCTCGCGCTCTGAAGTCTTTGCGCGCATCGAGCGCCTGCTCGATGCCGAACAGGTGCCGAAGCGCCCGGCGCCGGCGCCTGTCGTGGCGCCCCCGGCCATCCGCTAGCGAGGCGCGCGCATCGACGCTCACCGGCCAATTCGCTACTCGATCATCGCCGTCGTTGCACTCAGCGGCTGCGCGTCCATCGTGCGCCCGCCGGGAGCGCCGCCCAATGCACCGGCCACGCGCTACGAGATCGTGCAGGGGCGTGGCCCCGAGGTCGTGGCGCGGCTGCGCTCCGAGCCCGCGCCTGCGCAACCCGAAGTAAGCGACGGTCACTCGCAACCAGGAGACGAAAACCTGCTGCGCGGGCAAGGTTATGTGCAGATGGGCATCGGTCATTTTGCCGAAGCCGACGCCGCGCGCGAGCAGGCCATACGCAAAGGTCACGAGGTCGGTGCGGACAAAGTGCTGATCTATCCGCCGCATGACAACATCGAGCTGGTCGCGACCTATTACGTGCGTTTGCACCTGCCGTTCGGCGCCAACTTTCGCGATCTCACGCCCGCTGAGCAGCAGATGCTCGGCTCAGGCGGCGTGCAGATCGGCGGCGTCGTCGGCGGTACGCCGGCGGCGAGGGCCAACCTGCTGGAAGGCGATTTCGTGCTCAAGTTCAATCATCAGCCGGTGCTGGACAAACCGTCGTTCCAGGCGTTGCTCGAACAGCATATGGGTCAGCGCGTGACGTTGACGATCCGCCGCGATGGCGGCACGATCGAGCGCATCGTGCGGCTGGGGACGTTGGCCGAATCCGTTCGCAAGTAATCACCTGTCGGAGAGCAACGATGAACCGCTTTGCATTCTGCGCGCTGCTCGCGTGTACGCTCGCCCATGCCGACGCGCCCGGCAAGCCGCCGACGATGGCTGACGTGCTTGCGGCGTCGAAGCCTTCCGACTGGCACGCGCTGGATCCGCAGAACACGCTCTATCTGGAATTGGCGAGCGGACGCGTCGTCATGGAACTGGCGCCCGCTTTCGCGCCGAGGCACGTGGCGAACATCAAGACGCTGGTGCACGAAAAATATTTCGACGGACTGGCGATTCTGCGCGCGCAGGACAATTACGTCGTGCAGTGGGGCGATCCGGACAGCGACGATCCGAAGAAGAAACGTTCGGTCGGCGGCGCGCAGGAAAAGCTCAAGGCCGAGTTCACAATTCCAGTATCCAAGGAATTGGCTTTTACGCTTTTGCCGGACCGCGACGGCTATGCGCCGCAGACTGGCTTTTCGGGCGATTTCCCCGTTGCGCGCGATCCGAAAACACAGACCGCCTGGCCGACTCATTGCTATGGCTCGATCGGGGTCGGTCGCGACCTCGACGTCGATTCCGGCGGCGGCACAGAACTCTACGTCGTGATCGGCGGGGCACGTTGGCTCGACCGCAACATCACGGTCGTCGGCCGTGTGCTGCAGGGCATCGAATTGCTGTCGACCTTGCCGCGCGGCACGGGCCCGCTCGGTTTCTACGAGAAACCGGAACAGCGAGTGCCGATCAAGGCTATCCGCCTGGCTGCGGACGTGCCGGAAAAGGAACGCTCGAATCTCGAAGTGCTGCGCACCGACACGCCCACATTCACGGCGCTGGTCGAATCGCGGCGCAACCGCCGCGACGAGTGGTACAAAGTGCCGGCCGGATATATCGACGTGTGCAGCGTGCCAGTTCCCGTGCGAGGGGCGGGCGGTGCGGCGGCTAAGTGACTTTCCCGGCGGGTGGACTCTAGCCGCCTTTCTTCTTCGCCAACATCAGCCAGGTATCGACGACCGTATCCGGATTCAGCGACACCGACTCGATGCCTTGCTGCATCAGCCATTCGGCCAGATCCGGGTGATCGGACGGTCCCTGGCCGCAGATGCCGATGTACTTGCCTTTTGATTTGGCCGTCTGGATGGCCAAACTAAGAAGCTTCTTCACGGCCGGGTCGCGCTCGTCGAACAGGTGGGCGACGATACCGGAGTCGCGATCGAGGCCGAGCGTGAGCTGGGTCAGATCATTGGAGCCGATCGAGAAGCCGTCGAAGATATCGAGGAACTCATCCGCCAGCAGCGCGTTCGACGGCACTTCACACATCATGATGATCTTGAGGTCGTTCTCGCCGCGCTTGAGGCCGTTCTGCGCGAGTACCTCGATCACCTTGCGGCCTTCCTCGAGCGTGCGCACGAATGGGATCATCACCCAGGCGTTGGTCAGGCCCATTTCCTCGCGCACTTTTTTCATGGCGCGGCATTCGAGCGCGAACGCGTCGCGGAACGAGGGATCGACATAGCGGCTGGCGCCGCGGAAGCCGATCATCGGGTTTTCCTCGTGCGGTTCGTACTTTGCGCCGCCGATCAGGTTCGCATATTCATTGGTCTTGAAATCGGACAGACGCACGATCACCGGATTGGGCGCAAACGCGGCGGTGATCGTGGCGATGCCTTCGGCGAGACGGTTGACATAAAACTCGACCGGGTCCTCCCCGCCGATGCGCTCGTCGATTTTCTTTTTCGTTTCGGCGTCCTGTTTCGCGTATTCCAGCAGCGCCTTCGGATGCAGGCCGATGTGGCTCGCGATGATCATCTCCAGCCGTGCCAGGCCGACGCCGGCGTTCGGCAGCATGGCGAAATCGAACGCGCGCTCGGGATTCGCGACATTCATCATGATCTTCAGCGGCGCCGGCGGCATCTGTGCGAGATCCGCGGTGACCTTGTCGAACGCGAGCTTGCCGTCGTAGATGAAGCCGGTATCGCCTTCGGCGCAGGAGATGGTGACTTGCGCGCCGTCCGCAATCGATTCCAGCGCGTTGCCGGTGCCGACGACGGCCGGTACGCCGAGTTCGCGCGCAATGATCGCGGCATGGCAGGTGCGGCCGCCGCGGTTCGTGACGATGGCCGCGGCGCGTTTCATCACCGGTTCCCAGTCCGGGTCGGTCATGTCGGCGACGAGCACGTCGCCGGCCTGCACGCGGCTCATGTCCTTGAGCGAGCGGATCACGCGCGCGGTGCCGGCACCGATCTTCTGGCCGATCGCGCGGCCTTCGGCGAGCACCTTGCCGCGCGCCTTGAGCTGGAACCGTTCGATCTGTGTTGCGCGGCCGCGCGACTTCACGGTCTCCGGGCGCGCCTGCACAATGTATATTTTTCCCGTATTGCCGTCCTTGGCCCATTCGATGTCCATCGGCCGCTCGTAATGCTGCTCGATGACGAGCGCCTGCTTGGCGAGTTCATGCACGTCGGCGTCGCTGATGCAGAACTTCGCGCGTTCGCCTGCCGGCGTTTCCTCGATGCGCACGCGCTCGCCGGGCTTGCTCGAATAGACCATGCGCTGCTGCTTCGCGCCGCGCTGACGGCGCAGGATCGCCGGTTTGCCGGCGCGCAATGTCGGCTTGTAGACGTAGAACTCATCGGGATTGACCGCGCCTTGCACGACCATTTCGCCGAGGCCATAACTGCCGGTGATGAACACGGCGTCGCGAAATCCGGATTCGGTGTCGAGCGTGAACAGCACGCCCGCAGCGCCGACATCGGAGCGCACCATCAGCTGCACGCCGGCGGAAAGAAAGACGTCTTCGTGCTTGAAGCCGTGATGCACGCGATAGGCGATCGCGCGATCGTTGTACAGCGAAGCGAAAACTTCCTTCACCTTGTGGATGACGTCGTCGGCGCCGCTGACATTGAGAAATGTTTCCTGCTGGCCGGCGAACGAGGCGTCGGGCAGGTCTTCAGCCGTCGCAGAAGAGCGCACGGCGACGGCGATGTTGTCCGCGCCCGCGTCTTTGCACAATTTCACGTACGCCGCGCGCACGGCCTGATCGAATTCGGGGATCAGTGGTGTGTCGATCACCCAGCTGCGGATTTCCGCGCCAGCCTTGGTCAATGTGTCCACGTCATCCACGTCGAGCGTGGCCAGCTTCTTCTGGATGCGCTCGGCCAGTCCGCTCTGCGCTATGAACTGCTGAAACGCGAATGCCGTCGTCGCGAAGCCGCCCGGCACCGATACGCCGAGCTTGGCCAGATTGCCGATCATCTCGCCGAGCGAGGCGTTCTTGCCGCCGACCCTGCCGAGGTCGGACAGGCGCAGTTGATCCAGCCAAAGCACCAGGTCGCTCAAGGGAATTCTCCGGAAAAAGTGCGGGTGCGGGCCGGACTGGCCCGGAAAAGACGCCAATTTTCGGGCTTTAGGGCCGCCAAGACAAGGATTGAAATCGCATCGCGTACACTTAATGCCATGCGCAGAACCATCTTCTACGTCTCCGACGGCACCGGCATCACCGCCGAGACGATCGGCCATTCGGTGCTGACCCAATTCGACGGCATCGATTTCGACACATTTCGCATTCCGTTTGTCGACGACGAAGAAAAGGCGCACGGCGCCGCGGCGCGCATCCGTAATGTCTATGCGACCAGTGGCGCCCGGCCGGTGGTCGTCAACACCGTGATCGACCCCATGCTCAGCGAAGTGCTCGCCACCAGCGGCGCGCTGATGATCGACGTGTTCGCCCCGTTTATCGGTACGTTGGAGGACGAACTCGGCACCAAGCGCTCGCCGCGTGTCGGCAAGGCACATGGCATGACCAACTTCGCCGAGTACGAGGCGCGCATCAACGCGACGAACTACGCGCTGACGCACGACGATGGTATCGACGTGAACTATGCCGATGCAGAAGTGATCCTCGTCGGCGTTTCGCGCGTCGGCAAGACGCCGACCTGCCTATACATGGCTTTGCATTACGGCGTGAAAGCCGCGAATTACCCGTTGACCGAAGACGATCTGGACAAGCTCGAACTGCCCAAGCGTCTGACCGCGTTCAAGCAGCGCCTATACGGATTGACCATCGAACCGCAACGCCTCGCGCAAGTGCGCGAAGCCCGCAAGCCGGGCAGTCGCTACGCAAAGATCGAACAGTGCCGCCACGAACTGGCGCAGGCCGACAAAATCTTCCGGCGCGACAATATCCCGGTGCAGAACACCACGCACACGTCGATCGAGGAAATCGCGAGCAAAATCCTCGCGCAGAAGGGCATCGAGAAGCACATGTTCTAGCTGCGACGCGTCAGTGCGCCGTTGCCGCGGCCGCGTTACCAAACGGGGGCTTCGCAATCCAGATGATCGGGATCATGGCGAAGAACATGATCGCGCACAGCAGAAACACGTCGTTGACGGCCAGCGTCAGCGCTTCGCGGCTGACGACCGAGTTGACCAGCGACCAAGCGGTTCCGGGGGATGCACCCAGCGTGTGCAGCTGCTGCAAGTAGTCCGTCGCCATCGGATTGGCGGCGTTCATGCGCTCGGCCAGCACGGCGTGATGGAAGTCGCCGCGGTGTTGCCAGATCGTGACGGTCACAGCCGTGGAAAAACTCGCAGAAATCGTGCGACAGAAATTCGAAATGCCGGCCGCGGACGCGATGTGTTCGGGCTTTACGCCCGACAAAATGATCTGGTTGATCGGCACGAAGAAACAGGCGATGCCCAGGCCCATCAGGAAGCGCGGCCATACGAGTTGGCCGAATTCCGCATTGCTCGGAAAGCGGGCAAACCACAGCGCGCACAAGCCGAAGATGATGAACGCCAAGCTTGATACCGAGCGCAGTTCGAGCTTCTGGATATTGCGGCCGATGAGCGGCGAGAACAGAAATGCCAGAATCCCGACCGGTGCGGTGGCCAAACCGGCCCAAGTCGCGGTGTAGTTCAGATCGATCTGCAGCCAAAGCGGAAACGCCACGTTGATCGCAAAAAAAGCGACCATTCCCATTGACAGCGCGAGTACGCCAATCGAGAAATTCCGCCCGCGGAACAGGTACAGATCCACGACGGGGTGTTTTTCCGTCAGTTCCCAGGCGATGAAAAACGCGATGCCGAGCAGGGCGACGATGCCGAGCGTCACGACCAGTGGTGAGGAAAACCAGTCCATGTCGTTGCCGTTGTCGAGCATGAATTGCAGCGAGCCGACGCCGATCACGAGCAGGCCGAGGCCGATCGCATCGATCGGCGCATGCGTGATCTTGGATTCGCGTCCGCGCAGCAGCGTCCAGCTCACGAACGCGGCGAGCACACCGACCGGCACGTTGATATAGAAAATCCACGGCCACGAATAATTGTCGGTGATCCAGCCGCCGAGGATCGGGCCGAAAATCGGCGCGATCACGACGGTCATCGCCCACAGCGCCAGCGCGATGCCTTTCTTGTCGGGCGGGTAGTTGTTGAGCAGCAATGCCTGCGACAGCGCCACCATCGGGCCGGAACCCGCGCCTTGCAACAGGCGCGCGACGACGAGCATCGGCATGCTCGTCGCAAGTCCGCACAGCATCGACATCAACACGAACAGCAGCACGGCGATGCAGAACGAGCGCACTTCGCCGAAACGCCGCGCGATCCAGCCGGTCAGCGGCTGCATCACCGCAGATGCGAGCGAATACGAGCTGATTGCCCAGGTGCCTTCGTTCGGGCTCACGCCAAGACTGCCGGCGATGTGCGGCACCGAAACGTTGACGATTGTCAGGTCCAGCACCTCCATGAATGTGGAGAACGCAACCGCGACCGTGAGCAGCGCGAGCGGCGCCCCGCGCAGCGGCGGCAGCGCCGGTTTGCCGTTCGGGTTCGGCACACTCACGTCAGCGGCCGAGATTGGCCTGGACGATCGCGTCGGCAGCGGAATCGGCCGCAGCCGTATCGGACGTATAGACATCCGTTTGCGCAACCGCCTTGCTCGCTGTGGCCTGCGCCAGCACCGCGCCGTTGCGATCGCGGGTGTCCACTTTCACTTCGGTCGACAGGCCCACACGCAGCGGAAATTTCTCCAGCTCGTTCGCATCGAACGTGATACGTACCGGCACGCGCTGCACGACCTTGATCCAATTGCCGGACGCGTTCTGCGCTGGCAGCAGCGCGAACGCACCGCCGGTGCCCGCGGCGAGGCCTTGCACCTTGCCGTGGTAAACCATGTCGCCGCCGTACACGTCCGACCGCACTTCAGCCGGCTGGCCGATGCGGATGTGTTTGAGTTGCCCCTCCTTGAAATTCGCGTCGACCCAAAGATCATGCAACGGCAGGATTGTCAGCAGCGCCTGACCCGGCTGCACGCGGCTGCCAACCTGCACGCTGCGTTGTGCGACATAACCGCTGACCGGCGCGACGATCGCGTTGCGATGTGCGGCAACCCAACTTTCGCGATATGCCGTGCGTGCCTGTTGCACGAGCGGATTGCCGGCGACATCGCTGCCATCGACGAGAGCATGTGCGGCATTGGATTGACTTTGTGCGGCGTCGAGCGCCGATCGCGCATCGGCGACCGCCTGGCGCGCGTGCGCGACTTCTTCCGCGGCGATCGCATGTTCGGCGAGCAGCGGTTCGCGGCGCGCAAGATCGGCTTGGGCGCGTTGCAGTTCATCACGCTTCGGCGCGATCGAGCTTTCGTATTGCGCCGCGGTCTGCGTCTGCTGACGCACCTGACGCACGGCTTGTGCGAGTGCGCTCTGCGCCTTGGCGAGGGCGAGCTCGGCGTCGGTCGGATCGAGCTTGACCAGTGTCTGGCCGGCCTCCACGCGCTGCGTGTCATCGGTGAGCACCGCGACTACCGTGCCGGTAACCTGTGAAGACAGCGTCACCTGATTGCCGTTGACGTAAGCGTCGTCGGTGACTTCGCGCCAGCGGAAGGTGAACCAGTAGAGCAGGAACCAGATGATGCCGCCGATGAGGAAAAGCGCGGCAAGGGCGAGCAGGATGGCGCGCCGCTTGCCGTTGCCATTCTGGGTTGGGTTCGGGTTAGCACTCATTGCCGCGTTGCTCCGGATACTGCGTTGGAATCATTTGATGCATCGGTTCGGTAGCCGCCACCCAGCGCTTTGGTCAGGGCGATTTCTGTCGCCAACGCAGCAGCATCGAGCTGGATCCCGGCATCACGCTGGCGTTGCAGCTCGGCGCTCGCTGCGAGCGTCGGGCGTGCGTCGGCGACGCCGCGCGTTTCGCGCGCCAGCGCGCTCTTGCGGAAATTTTCCGCCGCGACAATTTGCGCGGCGTGCTCATGCTGGCGCGCTTGCACCTGCTGCAGCGTCAACGCTTGCGCGGCGACATCACGCGCTGCATCGACTACCGCGGCGTTGTAGTCGGCGACCGCCGCCTGCAGCGTTGCCTGCGACACGCCGAAGCGCGCATGCAGGCTCTTGTCGAAAATCGGCAGATGCAGCGCGGGGCCGATCGACATCACGCGGCTGCCGGCGCTGAACAGCTTGCCGAGATCGATCGACTGCAATCCGAGCATCGCCGCAAGGCTGATGTCCGGATAGAACGCGGAGCGCGCAACATCGACATCGCGTAGCGCGGCTTCCACGCGCCACCGGCTCGCGCTGACGTCGGCGCGACGCGCCACAAGATCGAGACCCGCATCTGCCGGCAGTCCGGCGATCGCGGTAGGCAAAGCACGCGCCTGCAACGGCGGCAGGTCGGCCGGCGCGATGCCGAGCAGCGCGGCGAGGGCGGCGCGCTGGATCTGTGCAGTGCCCGCCAGTGCGGCAACCTGCTCGCGCGCACCGGCGAGTTGCGCATCGCTTTGCAGCACCACGTCCAGCGGATCGATTTCCTGGCGTGCCCGCGCAGCAGCGATCGCGCGCAGGCGTTCCTGCAGATTCACGAGTTCGTGCGCCAGTTCCAGGCGCGCCTGCGTCGCCTGCCAGCCGAAATAGGCATCGGCGACGGCAGTTGTCACCATGATTGCGGCAGATTCGCGTTCCGCAGCGGCAGCGCGTGTGCGATCGGTGGCGGCGGCAACCGCGGCGCCGTGGCGACCCCAGAAATCGAAATCGTATTTGAATGAAAGACCGAGATCGCCCTGGCTGTACCAGGTGAAGCCGAGGAATTTCGGCGGGATGAGGCCGTTCTCGCTCAGACGCTGGCGCGTCAGTTGCGCGTTGGCACCGACATTGAGGCCGCCTTCGGCTGCCGCTACATCAACGGCGCGCAGCGCCTGCTCGAAGCGGGCGCGGGCCACGGCGAGGGTCGGCGCGCTGTCGAGCGCGCGCGCTTCCAGCGCGTCGAGCTGATCGTCATGGTAATGCTGCCACCACGTACTGTCCGGCCAGTTCGCGGCGCTGTTGTCAGCCAAGCCGGCCAGCGGCGCGGTCGACGCCAGCGCTGGCGCTTGTGGTCGCGGCGGAATCGCGCAACCGGCGAACAGGACAGTGCCGGCGACGATCAGAGCTTGTGGGATGCGCAACATGTCATCGATCCTTGATCTCAAAAAGTATCGAATGCCGTGGCGAGCTTTTTCAGCAGGCGTTCGAGATCGCGCTTCTCGCTCGTGTTTAGTGTGCGCAGGCCGCGTTCGAGTTCACTCCAGACCTTTGGCAACAAGCGCTCGATCAGCATCACGCCCTTGCGTGTGAGCTCGAGCACGACCCGGCGGCGATCCTCCACGCCCGGATGGCGTAGCAGCAGACCTTTGTGCGCGAGTTCGTCGCAAATACGCGTGATGTTCGTGCGCGTCTCGCCGGTGGCTTCGCTGAGCAAAGACGCGTGCACGCCGGCTTGATTCGCATACAGCATCATCAAGGTGCGGAACGACACTTCGTTGAGACCGCGCGGGCGCACGATGGGACTGAAATGCGCACTGTACTGCGCGGACAGGTGCTTGATCAGGCGCATGATCACGAGGTCCTGCACCGGTGCGCCGTGCAGGCGCTTGGCCACGCGGCCGATGCTGGATTCGATTACGGCGAAGCTGGGGCAGGCGGGAAGCGATCGCATCGACGATAGTTCATGTTTCAACTATCGCAATACTAACCAGTATAGTAATTCAATGCAATGATCCATGACCGTTCGCCTTGCGCAGGCGAACGGTCGGGAGGGTGGCTTACTGCACCGCAGGCAGCAGATCCGTATCGATATAGCGCACGCGCGGAGCCGACCATAGATAGACGTTCGGCTCGAAATTCGTCATCGTGCCGCCGCTGCAGTCGACATCCGCCGAGGGCACCAGTGCGAGCAGAGCATCGGCTGGCTGCGTCGAAGGATCGGCCGTGGGGTCCAGAGCCGTCGGCAAGTTCGAGTCCAGTTCCAGCGAATTCGCCAGGTGCAGCTGACCACCGCCATTCACGGTCGCGGTACCCAGGCACATGACGCCACTGGAAGGCAGCGGCTCGGGCTGGTAGGTCAGGGTCCATTCGGTTCCGGCCGGAAGCTGGTGCGCATTGAGCACGTAGTCGAACGTCGAGCCATACCAGAAATACATCATCCGCGCGGACTCGTCCGATGGCACGCTATTGCCGGTAGTAACGTCCATCAGTCCGAAGTCGGTATGAGCGACGTGCGAGGAACCGGATTGACCGTCGGGACCTTGCAGGTCAACACCGGCACTTTCGTCGGTGCAGGTACCGGCGGGGGCCTTGACCTTGGTGCCGCCAGAGTTGCTGCCACCGGGATTAGTGTTGCCGTCGCCGCCGCCGTGACTGGGCGGAGGGCCATTGCCATGGCCGTTGCCATGACTGCTGCCGTCATCTCCACCGTCATGCTTGGCATAGACGAGCGGAGAAGCGACGAGCGCGCTGACCGCTATCAGCAGTCCGTAAAGTCGTTGGTGAGGATGCATGCGAATCTCCTTTTTGCGGACGGCTCCTGGACTCCCGCTGCGCAGCATACGTAGCCGCCGCAGGAAATCCTGTTAGCGCCCGCACAGAATTGCGGCACGACAGTGTGACGCAGCCGTTAATTCATCGAGTCGATCTATCGGCTTGCCGATCAATTCGTGGCGGCCCAGCGCTGGACCGCTTCGGCAAAATGCAGGCAGTCAACGTACCGGTTGTAGAGTGGCGTCGGCGCGACGCGAATCGTGTCCGGCTCGCGCCAGTCGCCGACGATGCCGTCGGCACCGAGGTATGCAAACAGCGCGCGGCCGGCATCGCGGCCGCCTTGCACGCGCAACGAGAGCTGGCAGCCGCGTCGTTGCGGTTCGCGCGGCGTGACGATTTCCAGAATATTCGCCAGCTGCGTTTCGACCAGCCAGGCGAGGTAGCCGGTCAGGGCGAGCGACTTCTCGCGCAACCGCGCGAGGCTGGCGCGGTGAAACAGCTCCAGCGACACCCGCAACGGGGCCAGCGCGAAAATCGGCGGGTTGGATAATTGCCAGCCGTCGGCGCCGGGCGTGGGCGAGAAATCCGGTCCCATGCGGAAACGCGTGGCTTGGTCATGGCCCCACCAGCCGGCGAGGCGCGGTCGCGTGGTGCGCGCGTGGCGCTCATGAACGAAACAACCAGCTACCGCGCCCGGTCCGGAATTCAAATACTTGTAGCTGCACCAGACGGCGAAGTCGCAGCCGCTGTCGTGCAGGTCGACGGGCACATTGCCGACGGAATGGGCGAGATCGAAACCGACGCTGCAGCCGTGGCGTTGCGCCAGCGCGGAGATGCGCTTGAGATCGAAAACCTGGCCGCTGCGGTACTGCACGCCCGGCAGCAGCACGAGCGCAATGCGCGATCCGTGCTGGTCAAGTGCGCGTTCCACTGCTGCCTCGGAAATGCAATCGTTCGCTTCATCGCCCTCGAGTTCGATCAGTGCAGTCGCCGGATCGAAGCCGTGCATCCGAATCTGCGATTCGACGGCGTAGCGGTCTGACGGAAACGGATTCTTTTCGATGAGAATTGCGTTGCGCGCGGTCGTTGGCCGATAAAAGCTCGCCATCATCAGGTGCAGGTTCACCGTGAGCGAATTCATCGCCACGACTTCCGCCGGCTGCGCACCGACGAGTTCGGCCAGATTCCCGCGCACTTCGCCGTGATAAGGCATCCATGGGTGTTTGCCCTGGAAGTGCGCCTCCACGGCGAACTGCGCCCAGGCATCGAGTTCGTCGAACAGTGCCTGACGTGTGGCGCGCGGCTGCAAGCCGAGCGAATTGCCGCACAAATACACTTGCTCGCCGGCGCCGTGCGGCGGGATCACAAATTCGTCGCGGAAGCCGGTGAGCGGATCGGCGGCGTCTCGCGCGAGCGCCCAGGTCTCGTCAGCCGCAAAATCCGCCGCGCGATTCATCAACGAGGCTTGGCCGACGCCATGATTTGCGCGCAGCCTTTCTCATACTCGGCTGTCCACTGCGCCGTGGTTTTTTCCAGCAGCGGGCGCGCGCAGCGCACGTGCTCCATGACGTGGCCGTTCAGATACCAGGTGTCGCGGTATTCGTAGCGTGTCTTGCCGTTGCGCGCGACGAAACGCAGCACGGCGGCGTCGCCACTCTCGCGCGTCTCGTAGTCCGGCATCTGCTTGCCCTTGTCGACGTCGGCATTGACCAGCGCCTGAAAATTGCTCGTATCGTCCAGCAGTTTGGTGCTGACCGTCACACGCGTGGCCTCGCCGGTGCCCTCGTCGGCGGGGTCTTTTACCTGGAACGCTACCGCCTGCGGATTGCCCTCGGTCTTTTGCATGATCACGGGCCACGCCGACGGCGCGGTGAATTTGACGATACCTTCGTTGAGCGAGAACGCGCCGGGCGTTTGCGCGGCAGCGCCGGCGCTGAGCAGCGCACCGGCAAAAAGGTGTACATAACGCATTTGCATCGTGCCTCCGATTACTGGAAACGTGAAAGCGGCAGGTCGAGCCAGTTGAGTGCGGCGCCATGATACAGGCGCGCCTGCTCGTTTTCCGCGAGGTTGAGCGCGGCAATGCCGGCGCCTGGTTCCTGTTCGCCGAGCGGGAACGGGTAATCGGTGCCGAGCATGACGTGATCGGCACCGGCGACGTCGAGCAGATAGCGCAGCGCGCGCGCATCATGCACACACGAGTCGAACCAGATGCGATCGAAGTATTCGCGCGGATTGCGCGAATTGTCGGTGGCGACCAGATCCGGGCGCATGCGGAAGCCGTGTTCGATGCGGCCGATCGTGTACGGGAACGCGCCGCCGCCGTGAGCGAAGCAGACACGCAACTTCGGCAGGCGTTCGAGCACGCCGCCGAAAATCAGGCAGCACGCCGCCCGCGCCTGTTCGGCCGGCATGCCGACGAGCCAGGGCAGCCAGTATTTCGGCATGCTCTCGCGGCCCATCATGTCCCATGGATGCACGAGGATGGCCGCGCCGAGATCGGCGGCGGCCTCGAAGAACGGGAACAGCTCCGGCGCATCGAGATTCCACAAATCCACATGGGAACCTATCTGCACGCCGGCGAGGCCGAGTTGTTCGACGCAGCGCTCCATTTCCTGGATCGCCAATGTCGGCGATTGCAGCGGCACCGTGCCAATGCCGGCGTAGTGACGCGGTTGGGTGCGGCAGATTTCCGCGGTGTGCTCGTTGAGAAACCGGTGCAGTTCCAGCGCCTGGCCCGGCTTGGCCCAATAGGAAAACAGCACCGGGACGGTCGAGATCACTTGCGCCTGCACACCGAATTTCGCGTAGTCGGCGATGCGGTAATCGGCGTCGAACGCGTTCGCCCAGACTTCGCGGAAGAATTTGCCGTCCTTGTAGATGCGATGGCGCCCTTCCGTGCGCACCATCACCGGGAAACGGTCATCGCCGTATTTCTCGGCGAGATTCGGCCATTCGGCCGGGAGAATGTGCGCATGCGTGTCGATCTTGAGCATGCGCACATTCTAACTGGGGAAGGAGGCCGTTAAGCAGCGCGTTGCGACCTCCGTCCTCTTTGCCTAAGGTAGCAACGGGAATTCAAAGCCGTCGTAGAAAATGCGGTCGGCATCGAGCTCGTATGCACCAATATCGGCGAAAGCGCCCACGACGCGGGGATAGCCGGTTCCGCGTTGATCGAAGATCAAGGTGATAGGACTCAAGCCCACATCGATCGCCGGGCTGCCCGTACCCAGCGCGTGCGTCTTTGTCGGGCCGCCGTTGAATGCGAGCGGCTGCAGCAGCGGATCTCCGGATAGAGTGCCGCCGGGCAGAGTGATGTTGGCACTCGGTGCCGTCATCACCAGGTCGTTGCTGCCGCCGATCGTGAAAGCTACGGCTTTTGAGAACACGTCGCTGGGATTGCCGGCTGCCGTATTGTTGGACACGATCGAGCTGTAGAACGATGTCGTGTATGTCGTCGTCGCCGAATAACCCGCAGTGATGCCTCCGCCAACGCCATCTGAAGTGTTGAATGCGACCGTGCTGTTGTTGAGCGCCAAGTTGCCGCCGACCCAGATGCCAGCGCCGGTGGATTGGCCCACATTGGCGCCTGTCAACGTGTTGCCGCTGATCGTGCTGTTGGTCACGGTCATGCTGGGCACAGGCGCGGTGGGACCGGTTCTGTACGGGACGCCAATGCCACCACCGGCTGGATGTGAAGATGGGCCAGTCGTGGTCACGGAGTTGCCGCTGATCGTGCTGCCGATAACGTTCACGGGATAGCTGCTGACGCTGGCCATGCCGCCGCCAGCGAGGGTACAGCCGAAGCACGAAGAGCTGATATGGTTGCCGGTGATGGCGCTCTGAGCCACCGTGAGTTTCCCCGCGTTAATCAGCCCGCCGCCGCCTGAGGGTGTGAGCGCTGACGCCGTGGTTTGACCCGCCGACGCGGTGTTTTGCGAGATCGACGAAAGAATGATCTGGGAGTAGCCGCCAATGATGGCACCGCCACCAAGCGCTGCACCATTGGCCGTCAGTGAATTACCGACCAGCGCAGAGCCGGTAATGTAGGCATATTGCCCGAACATCGCGCCGCCGGCGGCTATGCCGTAAACCGGATTGGTCGTCATCGTCACGGGATCGTAGTAGGAGCCGCCGGAAGCCGAAAGTGTGTTTCCGCTGATGGTCGAATTGGTGATGTTCAACGAGTAACCGGTTGCTGGGTTGGCGAGCGCCACGATGCCCCCACCCGCTGCAATCTGTTGAGAGGTGGTGCCATTGGCCTGGTACACGCCATTGCCCGATATAGTGGTGTTATCGATATACGCATATTGCGTGTAGACGCCACCCGCGAGGGCTTCTCCAGTCGCGGTGACCGTGCTATTCGTGATGGTGTCGTGGCTGAGCACGGCTGTGCCGGGCGTGCTCGGCCCACTAAGAACAGCAATGGCGCCGCCTAAGGCGACAGGGTCTCCGACGGTGTGGCAATTGGTTACTGTGGCGTTGCTCAGGTAGAGAGTTCCCGTCGCAAGCAGGCAGCCACCAGCGGGTAGCGCCGACGCAGGGCTTACCGAACCATTGGCAATGGTCACATGCGATAGCGTCAGGCTATGCGCGGATTGCAGGACACGGCCATGACCACCGCCATCGAGCGTGAGCAGATCGCGACCCGGACCTTTGATGGTGACCGCGGCCGTCGTCTCGAGCGGGCTCGACAACAGCAGGTGGCCGCGCAGCTTGCCCAAATCGATGACATCGCCATCGACCGCGCTGGCAAGTGCCTCGCGCAACGAACCGGAGCCCGCGTCGGTCAGTTTTGTGATCGCGCGCGTCATCGGCGCGCGCTGCGGTGCCCTGGACTTCGGTGCGGGCATCACGTAGTGGGCGAGCGCAGCGCGCACGCTGCTGAGGTCGGGCATTAGCGGCGTTTGGGGCGCCTTGCTGCCCGCTTCGGTGGCATGTGCGGTCGGCAAGGCGATCGACAGCGCGGCGGCCAGCAGCTTCATTTTCGGCACGGATATAGTGCACTTCGACATTTCGTTCCCTCCAAAGAAGTCAGAAGCAGACGGGACTTCAAGACCAGACGAAGAGCCGGTAGACGGCAGCGCGGTTGCGCTTTCCCTGTGCCCTACAGAGTAGGCTTCGCGCGGGCGCCTGTCGAGTTGCTCAGCGCAGCAAATGCGCGAGCGTATTCAGACTATCGGTGATGCGATCGCTGGCCTCGATCCAGGCGAGCGCGCGCAGGCGTTCTTCCTCGCCTGCGACCGATTCCAGTGCGCGCTCCAGCGCGCTTTGCACATCGCGCAGGCCGGTTTCGGCGGCCGCTGTGCCGCCGCTGCGCAGGCCCGCGGCAAGTTTCCGCAAGCTGCTGTCGACGTGCGCTGCGAACAGCGTGATGGCTGCGTGCGGAGCTGTCGCCGGCGCGTTCTGGCGCATGGCCTCCAGCGCCATCGCAGCGCGCAGGAAACGATTGGCGTTGGCGAAGATGCCTTCGGCCAAAGCCACGGCATGGCGATCGCGCCGTGGCTCGCCGCGCAGGCGGTCGAGCGACGCCTGAGCGTTCGTGCGCGCACGCCGCGAGGCCGCGCGCACGTCGGCACGCACGCGTGTGTCGTCGCGCAGCACGGCGAGAAAATACTGGCGGTAGGCATCGAGCAGGTCGGCGAGCACCGCGCGCACGCGGCCGCGTTCCCATGTCGGCCAGACGAGATAGGCGAACAGGGCGAGCGCGCTGCCGGTGCAGGTGCCGATCGCGCGTGCGCTCATGGTGTCGGCCGGCGAGAGTCCGGCAAAACTCAGCAGCACGACAATCAGGCTGGTCAGCAGCATCACGCCAAGGCCGTAATGCATCGTCGTCACCTGGCGAAAGCCGAAGCAGAACAGCGCGAGCAGACCGATGCGCAACCACTCGTTGCCGAACGCCAGGTGCACGAGCGCGGTGGTCAGAATGAGACCGGCGAGCGTGCCGATCACGCGCCACAAGCCAAAACTGAAGGTGCCGGCGAAATCCGGTTTCAGCACGATCGCCGTCGTCATTGGAATCCAGTAGCCGTGCGCAAGTCCGCTCCAGCGTTCAGCGGCGACCGCCATGCTCAAGCACACGCTGCAGCGGATCGCGTGCCGGCACGCAACGGAGGACAGGCGCAGGTTCGCGCGCAGAATCGCCAGCGCGTTGCGCAGGCGCAGTTCGCGCGGCAGGCGTGCTTCGACAGCATCCAGGCGCAGTTCGCCGCGGGCGCCGGCGAAGTCCGCGTTGCGCGCGGCGGCGCGCAGCTGACCGCCGAGCGCACGCGCGTGCGCGAGCGCAACGACCGGTCGCGGTTCGTTACCCGTCGCGGCAGACTTCGCGAGCGCGTCGACGGCCGCGTCAAAGCCTTCCAGCGCCGCGCTCGCCGCCAGCGCGGGCGCGCCGGCGTCCACCGCGGCAGCGATCGCGTCCAGCGCGCGCGCGGCGTATTCGCGCAGCCGCGCGATAGTGGGTTCGCTGCCGATCGCGCCGAGCGCAAGCAGTTCCAGGCGGATGCGTTCGATCAACTCTGCGAGCACGCGGAACGCATCCATGGCCACGCCACGGGCGCGGTAGTTGCCGTGCAGCGCGTTTTCGACGTCGGTAAGCGCCTGCGTTGCCGGCGGCGCCAACGCCGCATCGTCCGGCCGGCGCGCGCTGGCGGCGAGACCGCGGCAGAATTTCGCCAGCGCATTGCGTTCGGGTAGATAACGCTGCAGCGGCCATGCCGCAACGGCAAACAAGGTAAGCAACGCGCCGCCGCAGAAGATCAACAGGGACGGGCCGATCGCGTCGCTCGGCGGGCGCGGGTCGGCGCCGGTGACGACGAGCAGGATCATGCTCGTCAGTCCCATGCGTGCCGCTTCCGGACTCAAGCTCACGAGCATGCCGCCGCAAAATCCCCAGAGCAGTGCCGCCAGCGTCATGAGCGCGTCGCTGGCACCGAGTGTGTAGCCCGCGAACGCGGACGCGCCGGCGAGCGCGGCGACCGCAAGCATGCGTCGCACGCGCAACCGGTAAGGGCCGGGCTGATCGGAAAACATCGTGTTGAGCGCGCCGGCGGACACGCCCAGACCGATGCCGATGTGACCGCTCGCTACGCCGAACGCGAGCGGCAGTGTGACCGCCGCGGTATTGCGCAGCGCGACGACCACGGGAACGTCGCGCGGCTTGAGTTGCAGCAGGGCGTTGAGCACGACGCGATGATAGCGCGCGCGAGCGGCATTGTTTGGGCGAGGAACGGCGCGGGCCTCGGCGCGAACGTTATGTCCGTCACTGAATCTGGCATACTGGCCACGTACCATTGCAGATGCCGAATTGGACCCGTAGAACGCAATGAACCCAACCGCCATCGCCGTGTTGACGCGCAGTGCCGGTGCCGCAGCGCAGGACATTTTCCGGCGCATCTATCCGGGAACGCCGACGACCGATCAGTTCAAGGCCGCGCAGATTGCGATGGCCGAAGCGGCTTTGCCGGCCGTACGCAAGTTCGGTGAGGAATCGAGCAAGGCGCCGCACAACACTGAAGCGTATTACGCCACGGCCGTGCTCGCGATCGTCGCTGCCGGCGTTCGCGCGACGATGTATGTGAACGCCCCGCAGCAATCTCCGGCTGCGACGCCCGCAGCGCCGGCACCGCCGGGCGGCAACAACCAGCGCGTCGCGTAGGGTTATTGGCAGCCGCGCAGCAGGAAGATCACAACCAGTATCGGAATCGGCACGCCGAGCAGCCAGGCGATTATGTAGCCGATCTTGCCTTCCTGGTGGCGCATCCCGCGCATTTCGTGTTTTGCGTTCTCGTCCATGCGACGATTAGGCAGCGGCGCTGCGCGCCCGTCCGTGCGCTGCCGCGCACAGGATCAGCTGCGATATTTTTCCGGCGCCGGGTTCACATGCCCGCAGGCCTTGCACGTGCGCGCATCCAGCGAACCATAGAAGCGCTCGAACACGGCCGGAAAATCGGTTTCGATGTTCTGCAGCACGAAGAATTCCTCGTAGAGCTTGTGGTTGCAGCGTTCGCAGAACCAGAGCAGGCCGTCGCGTTCCTGCGGCAGGCGTTTGCGCTCAATGACCAGACCGATCGAGTTCGGCATGCGCTGCGGGGAATGCGGCACGCGCGGCGGCAGGTAAAAAACTTCGCCGGCGCGGATGGGAATGTCGTGTGCGCGGCCGTCTTCCTGCACTTTCAGCATCATCTCGCCTTCGAGCTGGTAGAAGAACTCCGGGCCTTCATCCCAATGGTAATCGGTGCGTGCGTTCGGCCCGCCGACCACCATCACGATGAAGTCGCCGTCGACGATGCACTTGTTGCCCACCGGCGGCTTGAGCAAGTGGCGGTGGTCTTCGATCCACTTCTGGAAATTGAGCGGGGGAGTGAGCACGTCAACGACCCTCCGGAAAAACCGCGATGCACTTCAGTTCGATCGCGATCGGGGTTGGCAGTGCATTGATCCCGACGGTCGTCCGGCATGGTTGTGCTGTGGCGAAGTATTCGGCATAGATCTTGTTGTACGCAGCGAAATCGCGCGTCATGTCGGTCAGGAACACGGTGACGTCGACGAGATCTTCCCAGCGCGCGCCGGATGCGGCGAGGATTGTGCGCACGTTCGCGAACACGGTGTGGCATTGCAGCGCGATGTCGTAGGCGACGAGTTTGCCGCTGCCGTCGTAGATGTTGCCGGGAATTTCATTGTTCACTGGATTGCGCGGGCCGACGCCTGACAGGAACAGCAAATTGCCGACCCGGCGCGCATGCGGGTACGCGCCGACCGGCGTGGGTGCGCGCTCGCTGTGCACGATGCTTGCGTTCACGGCAGAGGAACTCCGGGCATTCCGTCGCGCTCGACTTTGCTGTAAGGCGGCAGGCGTTGTTCGCGCTGCGTAACCTGCCGGCTGGAGCTTTCCACGTCGATTTCGTTGGCGCCGAGCACGCGGTTGTTGCGATCGGTCGCGATCAGCCGATATCGGCCCGGGCGCAGGAACAGCCGGCTCGGCGGTATCTCGTGCGTCAACGTCTGTTGTTCGATGGAGCTCGACTCCCGCGGCAGCGAAATCAGCGCACGATCGGCGGCGACCGCGTCGTCGCGCTCGTCCGCATAGCGCGCTTCGATCAGGCAGGGCAGCTGGCCGCGGCACAAATCGCTCGACACCTTGTACTCGAGCCGCATGCCGCCCAAGGCGGCCCAGTCCGGACGTTGCTGCGAACTGCTGCTCGGCGGAAAGAACACGCTCAGATCGTACTGTTTGGGTTTCAACGTCCAGGTCTTGTCGCCGCTTACGAAAACGCTGGGTTGCGTCAGGTGCCGCGCTTGCGTCACTGCGCTGTAGTACGGGTGGTTGCGATCGGCCAGCGCGTGCGAAACCAGCATCGTCTGTTCCACGCACAGCGGATCGACCCCGGACATTTTCTGAAAGAACTCGGCCATGCTGCTGCCGCCCAGATATTTCCCGGACTTCTGGATGTGAGCAAAGCCGGCGTTGACGACGAGCCGCGCCTGCGGGTCCTTGCGAAAAATTCCATACAGATTGGCCGCGCCGGCCTGTTCGCGCGCGTCGCCGGCGCCGGCATTCTCCACGTCGTAGGCGACGACTTTGAAACCTAGCTTGAGCGCGGTGCGCACCATCTCGCCGTACAGCGGTTCATTGACGTAGAAGCCGCTGTCCGGTGTCGGATAGCTGCGTTGCTGCAGGTCCTTGTCGATGCGATACAGCGTTTCCGCGGCGAAATAATTGAAACCTTCGGCGCGCAGCTTCGCGAGCAACTCGATCGTCAACGTGCGCGTGATCGGCGCACTGTGCGCTTCGTTGAAGAACACCGCCTTGCGATTCTTCGCGAGGTCAAGGATGACGTCCGCCGCGGGCCGCAACATCCAGTCGCCGCCGAGCGGCGAGGGCGCGTCGTCGTTCTGCGCCGGCTGCGCGATCGAGAAACTGGCCGCGGCGCCATCGTAGTCGCCAATGAACGTCTGAAACCATGACAGGTACTGGCCGAAGATCACCTGGAACGCGCGCTCGTGGTTCGCGTCATAGTTGGATTTCATGTGCAGAAACTTGCCGAGCAGGCCGGGCTGCTTGTTCGCCGCGCGCATGATCTCGTCGGATTTGTCGGCCGCGGCAAGCTGGCGCTGACGCCATTCGCCGGGCGACATCTCCTGGTCGGTCGGGCTGACGTTGATCGTTTCGGCCGCGCACACGCCAGTTGCCATGCCGATGCATATGAGCAGCGTTCTGCACAAATTGTTCATGCCTGTACTCACCCCAGTTCGATGCAGACATTCTTCGGTTCGGTGAAGAAGCGCAGTACTTCAACGCCGCCTTCGCGACCGATGCCGCTTTGCTTGACGCCCCCGAACGGCGTGCGCAGATCACGCCGCATCCAACAGTTGATCCAGACAATGCCGGATTCCAGGCGCGACGCAACCCGGTGCGCGCGCGCCAGGTTTGTCGTCCACACCGACGTGCTAAGTCCATAGGCCGTCGCATTCGCCAGTTCCAGCGCCTGTTCGTCGCTCGCGAATGGCAGCAGCGTGACAACCGGGCCGAAAATCTCGTCCTGGTTCGTACGCGTTTGCGGGCCCAGGCCATCGAACACCGTCGGTGCGACGAACCAGCCGTCCGCGCAGCGGCCGCCGGGTTTGATCGCTTCGCCGCCGCTCAGCAGTTTGCCGCCTTCCTCGCGCGCCAATGCGATGTGGCCCATCACCTTGTCGAAGTGGGCCTGCGAAACGAGCGCGCCGAGATCGCTGGCCGGGTCCTGCGGATCGCCGACGCGCAGCGCGCGCACTCTGTCCACGAATGCCTTTTTGAATTGGTCGTAGATCGAACGCTCGACGAGCAGGCGCGAGCCGCACAGGCAGATCTGGCCCTGGTTGGAAAACGCCGATCGCACAATCGTGTCGAGATTCGCCGCTGTCGCGTCCCAGTCGGCGAAGATCACGGTCGGATTCTTGCCGCCCATTTCCAGCGACACCTTCTTGAACTGTGCTGCAGCCGTCGCGGCGATGGCAGCGCCGGTGCGCGTGCTGCCGGTAAATGAGATCGCCTTGACGCCGCGGTGTTCGACCAGTGGCTGGCCTGCGCCTGGGCCAGTGCCGTGCACGATGTTCAAGACGCCCGGCGGCAGTCCCGCCTCGATGCACAGTTGCGCGAACATCGTCGCCGTCACCGGCGTGATTTCCGACGGCTTGCCGATCACCGTGTTGCCGGCGGCCAGCGCCGGCGCGATCTTCCAGGTGAACAGGTAGAGCGGCAGATTCCACGGCGAGATGCAGGCGACGACACCGAGCGGCGCGCGCAACGTGTAGTTGATCGCATCATCGCCCATCGCGTGTGCTTCGGAGGCGAACTGGGTCGCCGCGGCGGCGAAGAAACGCAGATTCGCCACTGCACGCGGAATGTCCACGCTGCGCGCGAGCGCGACCGGCTTGCCGCTGTCGCGCGATTCGGCGGCAGCAAATTCATCCAGCCGCGCCTCGAGCCGATCGGCGATGCGGTTGAGCAGCGCTGCGCGTTGTGCGGCCGGCGTTGCCGCCCAGGCTGGAAAGGCGCGCTGTGCGGCGGCGATGGCGGCGTCGATGTCCTGCACGTTGGAGTCCGGACAGTCGGCGTAGACCTTTCCAGTGGCCGGCTCGAACACATCGAGATAGCGCACCGAGCGCGGCGCGCACAGGCGGCCGTCGATGTAATTGGCAAGCATGAGACGATCGGACATGCGCGCAGCTTAGCGCCCGATGCGATTGGCGCTCAACTCAAGGCCCGTGTTCTGCCCCCATCCACCGCTATGCTCACCCCGTTCACGTAGGCAGCCGCGGGCGTGCACAGAAATGCGATCACCGCTGCGATCTCATTCGCTTCGCCGAAACGGCCGGCCGGCACGCCAGCCAGCATCCCGCGCGCGATCTCGTCTTCGGATTTGCCGGCGGACTTTGCGCTGCCGGCGACCAGGCTGCTCAGGCGCTGCGTTTTCGTGTAGCCCGGCAGCACGTTGTTGACGGTGATTCCCGACGCGGCGAGTTCACCCGACAGCGTCTTCGCCCAGCTCGCCATCGCCGCACGCACCGTGTTCGATACGCCGAGATTCGCGAGAGGTTCCTTCACCGATGTGGAGATCACATTGACGACGCGGCCATAGCCGGAACCGCGCATGCCCGGCAGCACGGCTTGCAGCACGATCTGGGCAGCGATCAGGTGCTGATTGAACGCGATACGAAAATCGTCGATGGCGGCGGTGTGCGCCGGTCCGGCCGGCGGTCCGCCGGTGTTGTTGATAAGGATCTGTACTGGCTTGGTGTGCGTTGCCGCCTCGACTTTTGCGCGCAGCGCCGTTTGCTCGTTCATGTCGACCGCGATCCAGGCATGCGTTTGCGCCGCCGACCTCGGCAATTCCGCCAGCGCGGCTTCCAGCGCCTCGCGCGAGCGCGCGAGCAGGGTGACGCTGGCGCCAAGTTGCGCCAGCTCGAGCGCCGCGGCGCGGCCGATACCCTGCGAGGCGCCGCAGACGAGTGCGTGTCTGCCGGAAAGATTCAGGTCCATTGCCGCGCTCCTTCCCTCTTCGTCCTAATTGCCTTTGAGCAGCTTTTCCGTCATCAACGGCAGCAAGTCCTCGTCGCTTTCCGCTTCCGGAGGCGCGGTGAATTCGAGGTCGAAACCCATTTGTGCGGCGTCTTCCTCGTCGAGCCCGTCCCAGGCGCGAAACTCCGCATCGAGCAGCGCCGCGTACGCGGTGTCTTCGTCCGCGAAACGCAGCGTTTCACCCGCCGCGTCGAGCACTTCGACAAGGCCGGAATCGAGCACCCGCAGGCGCGCCCAGATCAGGGCGTCGCCGAGCGAGGCGATCCACCATTGCTCATTGTCGAAGGAGTCGGACATGGGGCGATTGTAATCCTGCTAGCGGAGAATCGCTGTCGATTTCGAACATCTTTGTTCGACGTAATTAACGAGGGGGTGACGCGATCGAAAATATTTTCCCACCGTGTCGATTCCTGCAAGTCCGGTTCGACGTAATCAATGAAAAAGCAACCCAAGGAGAACTGCAATGCGATTCTGCGTAATGGTCAAGGCAACAAAAGAGAGCGAAGCCGGCGTGATGCCGAGCGAGCAACTGCTCGCCGACATGGGCCGCTTCAACGAGGAACTGGTCAAGGCGGGCGTGATGCTGGCCGGCGAAGGCCTGCATCCGAGTTCCAGGGGCGTGCGCGTGAAGTTCAATGGCGCCAAGCGCAGCGTGGTCGATGGCCCGTTTACCGAAACCAAGGAACTGGTCGCCGGCTTCTGGCTGTGGCAGTGCAAGTCGCTGGAAGAGGCGATCGAATGGGCCAAGCGCGCACCGAATCCGTTCGAGCACGGCGAGTCGGAGCTGGAAATCCGCCAGGTCTTTGAAGCCGAGGATTTCGGCGCCGAATTCACCCCCGAACTGCGCGAACAGGAAGAACGCCTGCGTGCGCAAATCACGAATAGCGCAACCCACTGATCGAATGCGCCGCCGAGCCCAGCCTTTTGGCCCCCTTAAGTTAAGGGGGCGATCAAACCCGCGCAGCGGGTTTGATGGGGTTGTGGTCCGATACGGCGCCCTAAACCGAAGACCCTTAATCCAACTCAGGATAAAGCCACCATGAAATATTTCAGCATCTACATTCCGAATCCCGAAACGAACCCGGCGCACAAACCGACTGGCGAATACAAGGAAAGAATGGACAAATTCGTTGGCGAGGCGATTGCTCGCGGCGAGTTCCTGTCCGGGGGCGGTTTCCTGCCGCTCAAGTCGCACGGCGCCGTCGTGCGCCGCAGCAGTGGCAAGTACAGTGTCGTCGATGGGCCGTATGCCGAATCGAAAGAACTGATCGGCGGTTTTGCCATGCTGCAATATCCGACGCGCGAGGCCGCGATCGAAGGCGCGAAGCGGTTCATGGATGTGGCCGGTGACGGTGAGTGCATCACCTATGCACTGATGGAGCAGGAGGAATGCCTGGAGGAACGGGCTCTCGCCTAGGTTCATTGGCGGCAATGCGAGCGGAAGCCGTTCGTGCCCAGGTACTCGGAGCATGAATGGCACCCTCCGCAAATCGGCGAACGGAAAATCCAAATGCGTCCGTTCCGGCTCTTGTGCGCGAGGCCACGTGATGTTTTGATCGGCCGCCATGACGGCGACCGATCTGAATCGAACCATTGCAGCAGTCTGGCGCATCGAATCGGCAAAGCTGATTGCGGCGCTGGCACGCATCGTCCGCGATGTCGGCATCGCCGAGGAACTGGCGCAAGACGCGCTCGTCGCGGCCGTCGAGCAGTGGCCGCAAGCCGGCGTTCCGGACAATCCGGGCGCGTGGCTGATGGCCACGGCCAAGCACCGCGCCATCGACAAGCTGCGCCGCGACGAGCTGCTGCAACGCAAGCATGTCGAACTGGCGCACGAACTCGAATCGGCGCTGGATGACGCCCAGGTGACGGCCGAAGCGGCACTCGATGATCCGATCGGCGACGACCTGTTGCGTCTGGTATTCGTCGCCTGTCACCCGGTTCTGTCCACCGAGGCGCGCGTCGCGCTGACACTGCGCCTGCTCGGCGGGCTGACCACCGACGAGATCGCGCGCGCATTCCTGGCGCCGGAAGCGACGATCGCGCAGCGCATCGTCCGCGCGAAACGCACGCTGAGCGACGCCGACGTGCCATTCGAAGTACCGCGTGGCAGCGACTTGGTGGAGCGGCTTGCCTCGGTGCTCGAAGTGATCTACCTGATCTTCAATGAAGGCTACACCGCCACCGCTGGCGAGGACTGGATGCGGCCGCAGTTATGCGAGGAAGCGCTGCGCCTCGGTCGCATTCTCGTCGGCTTGATTGCGCATGAAGCAGAAGTGCACGGTCTGGTCGCGCTGATGGAGCTGCAGGCCTCACGCCTGCACGCGCGCACGGGACCGAATGGCGAGCCTATCCTGCTGCTCGAGCAGAATCGCGGGCGCTGGGACCAACTGCTGATCCAGCGCGGCCTGAAAGCGCTGGCGCAAGCAGAAAAACTGGGCGGTTCGCGTGGACGCTACACGCTGCAGGCGGCGATTGCCGCCTGTCACGCACGCGCCGGCCAAGCCGATGCCACCGATTGGGCGCGCATCGCGCAGCTGTATGCAACGCTCGCCGACGTGGCGCCGTCGCCGGTGGTAGAACTCAATCGCGCCGTTGCGGTATCGATGGCGCAAGGCCCGGCTGCGGGACTCGAACTTGTCGATGCACTCGTCGCCGAACCGGCCTTGAAGGCGTACCACCTGTTGCCGACCGTGCGCGGCGATCTGCTCGAAAGGCTCGGACGCAGCGACGAAGCGCGTGCGGAGTTCGAGCGCGCCGCCACGCTCACGCGCAATGCGCGCGAACGCGATTTGTTGCTGGAACGCGCGGCGAAAACCGCAAACAACTGATTCCTTATGGCCACGGATGGCCGGTATGCCGAAAATGCAGGAGCATTTTTCGGCGCTGGAGACGCAAGATGTCATACATGCTGTTGATCATGGAGCAGGTCGAACGCCGCAGGCAGCGCGCGCCGGGGCAGGGTGTGGCCGAGCGTGATGCCATGCTGAAATTCCAGCAGGACCTGAAAGCGCGCGGCGTGCATCTGGGCAGCGAATCGCTGCGCTCGCTTGCGGATGGAACGCGCGTCGGCAAGCCAGTCGACGGTCCATTCGCCGAAGCCAAGGAAATCATCGGCGGTTTCTTCCATCTCGACGTTGCCACGCGCGAGGAAGCGCTCGCGATCGCGCGCGAATGTCCGGCAAGCGACTTCGCGAGCGTGGAGGTGCGCGAAGTGGGGCCGTGCAATCTGGAGTGAGCTAGAACTCCGCCGAGCCCGGCACGCGCGGATACGGAATCGCGTCGCGGATATTGGCAAGGCCGCAGACGTAGACGACCAAACGCTCGAAACCCAGGCCGAAGCCGGCGTGGGGCACGGTGCCGTAGCGGCGGAAGTCGCGATACCACTGGTAATGCGCCGGATCGAGCTTGAACTGCGCGATGCGCTTGTCCAGCACGTCCAGACGCTCCTCGCGTTGGCTGCCGCCGATGATCTCGCCTATGCCGGGGGCGAGCACGTCCATCGCCGCGACGGTCCTGCCATCGTCGTTCAAGCGCATGTAGAACGACTTGATCGCCTCGGGATAGTTCATCACCACGACCGGACGGCCGACGTGCTTTTCGGTCAGGTAGCGCTCGTGCTCGGTCTGCAGGTCGTGGCCCCATTCGGCCGGATATTCGAACTTCTGCCCCGATTTTTTCAGGATGTCGACCGCGTCGGTGTAGTTGATGCGCTCGAACGGCGCGTTGATGAACGTTTCCAGGCGCGAGATCGCGGTTTTCTCCTGGCGCTCGGCGAAGAACTTCATGTCGTCCATGCGTTCGTCGAGCACCGCCTTGAAGATGTACTTGAGAAAATCCTCGGCCAGCGTCGCGTCGTCGTTGAGATCGGCGAACGCGATTTCCGGCTCGATCATCCAGAACTCGGCCAGATGGCGCGTGGTGTTCGAGTTCTCGGCGCGGAACGTCGGACCGAAGGTGTAAACCTTGCTCAGCGCGAGGCAGTAACCTTCGACATTGAGCTGGCCGGAGACGGTCAGGTACGCCTCCTTGCCGAAGAAGTCCTTGTGCCAGTCGATGCCGCCCTTGTCGTCGCGCGGCAGGTTGACCATGTCGAGCGTGGACACGCGGAACATCTGGCCGGCGCCTTCGGCGTCGGATGCGGTGATGATCGGCGTGTTGACCCACAGGAATCCGCGCTCATGGAAGTAGCGATGGATCGCCTTGGCGATGCAGTCGCGCACGCGGGCCACGGCGCCGAAGGTGTTCGTGCGCGGGCGCAGGTGCGCGACTTCACGCAGGTATTCCATCGTGTGCGCTTTGGGCTGGATCGGATAGGTCTCCGGATCCTCGACCCAGCCAACGACTTCGACTCGCGCTGCCTGGATTTCAAACGCCTGGCCCTTGCCCTGCGACTTGACCAGCGTGCCGGTCGCGATCACCGCGCAGCTGGCAGTGAGCTTGGCGATTTCATCTGCATAGTTCGGCAGTGTGTTCGGCGCGACGACCTGAATCGGATCGAAGCAGGAGCCGTCGCTGACGTTGACGAACGACAGCCCCGCTTTCGAATCGCGCCGTGTGCGTACCCAGCCTTTGACCGTGACTTCGCTGCCTTCCGCCACCGCACCCGACAACGCTTGCTTGACGCTGACTGCCGACATGCCTTGAAACTCCCGTGAATGCGCTACAAATAGAACATCGAATGATAACGGAAGCGGCGCACGCGCGTCGTTTGCAGGTGTAGAATCGAACCATGAACATCCAGCTCACGCCCGCCGCACGCACGCGCATGCAAGGTTTTCTCGCGGCCAAACCGCAGGCCGCCGGCGTGCGTTTCGGCGTGCGCAAGACCGGGTGCTCCGGTTACGCCTACGTCGTGGATATCGCCGATCAGGTAGGCGAGGGCGATCGCGTGATCGAACAGGATGGCATCAAGCTCGTCGTCGATCGCAAGAGCTTGCCGTTCGTCGACGGTACCGAGATCGATTTCGCGCGCCAGGGCTTGAACAGTTCGTTCGTTTTCCGCAACCCGAACGTAACCGGCGAGTGTGGCTGCGGTGAGAGCTTCACCGTAAGCGAGCAGACGGACACCGCGTGACCGGCCGCGCGCCGATCAATCTGCGCGACAAATTCGGCCGCATCGGCGAGCACTGGCAGCCGCGCGTGGTTGCCGAAATGAACGATTACCAGTTCAAGCTCGCCAAAATCCAGGGGGAGTTCATCTGGCACAAGCACGACGACACCGACGAGGTGTTCATCGTCGTCGACGGGCGGATGAAGCTGGAGTTCCGCGACGGCAAAGTCGAGCTCAACGCCGGCGAGATGTACGTCGTGCCACGTGGGGTGGAGCACAAGCCGATCGCCGAAAATGAATGCGCGATCATGCTCGTGGAGCCGCGTGGCACGGTGAACACCGGCGATGCCGGCGGCGAGCGCACCGCCCCGAACGATGTCTGGATCTAGGCGCCGCAGCGGTCCGGTTGCGCCAATTCTCTGATTCGCCTACAATTCGCGCTCCTCGAATTCGTTCAAGCAGTTCGAGGATCTTGCCTCACCGCCACGCGGGAGGCTGCCGCAAACGGAAATCCTTTCCTGCGGTATCCATAGGAGACAACATGCGTCATTACGAGATCGTGTTTCTGGTCCACCCTGACCAGAGCGAGCAGGTGCCCGCGATGATCGAGCGCTACAAGGTGCTGATCGAGGGCGACAAAGGCAAGATCCATCGCCTGGAAGACTGGGGCCGCCGCCAGCTGGCGTACCCAATCAACAATCTCGCCAAGGCGCACTACGTGCTCATGAACATCGAGTGCGGCGATAAGGTACTCGGCGAGCTGCAATCCGGCTTCCGTTTCAACGACGCCGTGCTGCGCCATCTGATTCTTTCGAAAGAAGGCCCGGTCACCGACCAGTCGTTCATCCTCAAGAACAAGGATGACAAGGGCGGCAAGCGCCGCGACGACGAAGGTTTCGGTTTCGGCGACGACGACGACCAGCCGCGCCGCGAGCGTCCGGAACGCGCGCCGCGTCCTGCAGCCGCACCGGTCGAGTCAGCCGAATAAGGGAGATCAGACATGTCTAAATTTTTCCGCCGCAAGAAATACTGCCGCTTCACTGCCGAAGGCGTGACCGAGATCGATTACAAGGATCTCAATACGCTGCGCCAGTACATCAGCGAAACCGGCAAGATCGTGCCGAGCCGCATCACCGGGACCAAGGCGCGTTATCAGCGCGAGTTGACCAAGGCGATCGGCCGCGCGCGTTTTCTGTCGCTGCTGCCGTACTGCGACAACCACTAACCGCCAAGTCCATTCGGACAACGCAAGCTGCGCCGGCAACCGCCGGCGCTAACGAATCGGAGCCACCATGCAACTCATACTTTTGCAAAAAGTCAAAAACCTCGGCAACCTTGGCGACAAGGTCAACGTGAAGCCGGGCTACGGCCGCAATTACCTCGTACCGCACGGAAAGGCCGTGCCGGCGACGGAAACCAGCGTCGCCGAATTCGAAAAGCGCCGCGCTGAATACGAGGCCAAGGCCAATTCCGTGCTGTCAGCCGCGGAAACGCGCAAGGCCGCGCTGGAAGGCGCGAGCGTGACGGTCAAGGCGAACGCGAGTCCCGAAGGCAAGCTGTTCGGCTCGGTCGGTCCGCGTGACATCGCCGAAGCGTTCAGCGCCGCCGGCCATCCGCTGGAGAAGAGCGAAGTCGTGATGGGCGAAGGTCCGATCCGCCACACCGGCGAGTTCCAGATCAACGTGCATCTGCATGCCGACGTGCACACGACGGTGAAGGTCACGGTCGCTGCAGAAGATTAGATCGTCGCCGCGATGGTGCCGACGGGCTTCGCCCGCGGCTCATCTTGGCGAAACAGCGAAGGCGCCGCGAGGCGCCTTTTCTTTGTTCAAGCGCACAAAATTTGTGCGGAGGCGCCCGAATGCGCACAGGATATCCACCGAGAACACACAGATATCTTGCGGCTAGTCCACTGGCGAGCTAACAAGCAGACGTGTCAACATCTTGACGTAGCGGGAAGGCGGCTCTCAGTTCCTGAGATCGCCGGCGATCATCATCCGCACGTCGCCTGTCAAGGAATAGCACTCGCGTAAATGGCCGCCTCACCTGACCGTTTCGTTCCCGCACGTGTGGACGCGTTACGCGTACCGCCGCATTCCATCGACGCCGAACAGGCCGTGCTCGGCGGCCTGATGCTGGACGAGCGCGCGTGGGAGCGCATCGCCGACAAGCTTTCCGAAGACGATTTCTACCGCAAGGACCATCGCCTCATTTTCCGGGCGATCGGCGAGCTGTCGAACAAGAACATGCCCTGCGATGCGGTGACCCTCGGCGAGTGGTTCGATTCGAACGGCCTCGCCGAACTTGTCGGCGGCGGCTCATACGTGGTCCAGCTCGCGAATTCGACGCCGAGCGCGGCGAACATCGCTGCCTATGCGGAAATCGTGCGCGAGAAATCGATCCTGCGCCAGCTGATCGATGCCGGCACCGAGATCGTCGGCGACGGCTTCCAGCCGGAAGGACGCAGCTCGCAGGAAATTCTCGAATCCGCGGAAAAAAAGGTGTTCGACATCGCCGAATCCGGCGCGCGCGGCAAGAAAGGCTATGTGCCGATGCGCAAGGCCGTGCAGGAGGCATTTCAGATCCTGCATCAGCGCTATGAGAGCAAGGGTTCGGTCACCGGGCTTGCCACCGGTTTTACCGATCTGGATGAGATGACCGCCGGTCTGCAGCCCTCCGACCTCATCATCGTCGCCGCGCGGCCGTCGATGGGCAAGACCGCTCTGGCCGTGAACATGGCCGAACATGCAGCGCTGAAATCGCGCAAGGCCGTGGCGATCTTCTCCATGGAAATGTCGGCTTCGCAGCTGGCCTTCCGCCTGATCTCCTCGCTCGGTCGCATCAATCAGCAGCATCTGCGCACCGGCGATATCCACGAGGAGGAATGGCCGCGTGTGACCAGCGCGATCACGATGCTCGCGGATGCGAAGATTTTTATCGACGACACGCCTGCGCTGTCGCCGGCGGAACTGCGCGCGCGTGCGCGGCGCCTGAAGCGCGAGCACGACCTGGGCCTGATCGTCATCGACTATCTGCAGTTGATGGCGGTGCCCGGCAACAAGGAGAACCGCGCCACCGAAATTTCAGAAATCTCGCGCAGCCTGAAAGCCATGGCCAAGGAGATGAACATCCCGGTGATCGCGCTGTCGCAGCTCAATCGCTCGCTGGAGCAGCGCACCGACAAGCGTCCGGTCATGGCGGATCTGCGCGAATCCGGCGCGATCGAGCAGGACGCCGACGTGATCCTGTTCATCTATCGCGACGAGTACTACAACCAGGAGTCATCCGACAAGGGCCAGGCCGAAATCATCATCGGCAAGCAGCGTAACGGCCCGACCGGCATGGTGAAACTCACGTTCCTCGGCCAGTACACGCGTTTCGAGAGCATAGCTTCGGAAGCGCACGGTCACTACCAGTGAGTCGCGGAATTCCAGCTCAGGCATGAGCCGCGCCACCGTCGCCACGATCCACCTCGGCGCCTTGCGCCGAAACCTTGCGCGCGTACGCGCGCGTGTTCGCGACGCGAAAATCATGGCGGTGATCAAGGCGGACGGATATGGCCATGGTCTGGAGCGCGTCGCGCGCGCCTTGGCCGACGCCGATGCGTTCGGCGTCGCCGCGCTCGGCGATGGCTTGCGTCTGCGCGCAGCCGGTATTGCCAAGCGCATCGTCGTGTTGTCGGGTCCGGATGAAGCGGCGGATCTGGCCGAGTTTCGCCGGCTGCAACTCGATGCCGTGATCCATCACGATTCACAGCTCGCGTGGCTGGAAGCCGACCATGACCCACGGCTGCTGCGCATCTGGCTCAAGCTCGACACTGGCATGCATCGGCTCGGCTTCGCAGACGAAAGGGCGCGCGCGCTGCATGCACGGCTGCGCACGTTCGCGAACATCGATGCGGACATCGCGTTGATGACTCACTTCGCCGCATCCGACGAATTCGACAATGTGCTGACGGCGAACCAGATCACCGCATTCGAGGCTGCCACGCGCGATCTGGCTGGCGTGCGTGCTCTGGCCAATTCAGCCGGTGTGCTCGGTTGGCCGGGTGCGTGCAGCGGCGATTCGAGTCGATATTGGGTGCGCGTCGGCGGCCTGTTGTACGGCCTCTCGGTGATCGCCGGCAAATCCGGCGCGGACCTCGGCTTCGAGCCGGCAATGACATTGTCGGCGAAAGTGATCGCGATCAACCGCGTGCACAAGGGCGAGCGCATCGGTTATGCCGCGAGCTACGCATGCCCCGAAGACATGGACATTGGCGTCGCTGCGATCGGCTACGGCGACGGTTACCCGCGCAGCGCGCCATCCGGCACGCCCGTGCTCGTCAATGGCGTGCGTGCCGCAATCGTCGGCCGCGTGTCGATGGACTTGATCACGATCGACCTGCGCGACGTTCCCGACGCGAAAGTCGGAGATCGCGTGGTGCTTTGGGGAAACGGCTTGCCGGTCGAGCAGGTCGCCGCGCGCGCCGGCACGATCAGCTACGACCTGACCTGCGGCATGACCAAGCGCGTATTGTTCGTCGAGGACGAAAGCTGATCATGGCCAAAGCCAAAACCGCCTACGTCTGCAATCAATGCGGCGCGGAATACAACAAATGGCAAGGCCAATGCGAGGCCTGCGGGGCGTGGAATACGTTGAGCGAGTTCGTCGTCGAGGCGGCGCAAGCCGGCGTGGTCAAGCGCACGGGCTATGCGGGCGCGGCGCCGGCGAAAATCGTTGCGCTTGCGGAAATCGCCGCCGAAGCCGAGATGCGCACACATATCGGTATCGGCGAGCTGGATCGTGTGCTCGGCGGCGGACTGGTGCAGGGTTCGGTCGTGCTCGTCGGCGGCGACCCGGGCATCGGCAAGTCTACGTTGCTGCTGCAGGCGCTCGGCGCGCTCGGCGCGCGTCTGCGCACGCTCTATGTCAGCGGCGAGGAATCGCTCGCGCAGATCGCAGCGCGCGCGCAGCGTCTGGGCTTGCCGCTGGAACCATTGCGCTGCCTTGCGGAGACCTGCGTTGAGCGCATTATTGAGAATGCCAATAAGGATGCGCCGCGCGTGCTCGTCATCGATTCGATCCAGACGATCTGGACCGAGCTGCTGACCGCCGCGCCGGGATCGGTATCGCAGGTGCGCGAATCTGCGGCACGGCTCGTGCGCTACGCGAAGGAATCCGGCACCAGCATTTTTCTGGTCGGGCATGTCACCAAGGAAGGCGGCATCGCCGGTCCGCGCGTGCTCGAGCACATGGTCGATGCGGTGCTGTATTTCGAAGGCGAATCCGGATCGCGTTTCCGCGTGCTGCGCGCATTCAAGAACCGCTTTGGCGCAGTCAACGAATTGGGCGTGTTCGCGATGTCCGACAAGGGCCTGCGCGAAGTGCCGAATCCGTCGGCGATCTTCCTGTCCAGCCACGGTGCGCCGACGCCGGGCAGCGCGGTGATGGTCACGCGCGAAGGCACGCGGCCGCTGCTGGTCGAGGTGCAGGCGCTGGTCGATCAATCCTCGCTCGGCAATCCGCGGCGCGTGGCTCTCGGGCTCGAACAGAACCGCCTGGCGATGCTGCTCGCGGTGCTGCACCGGCATGGCGGCATGGCCGTCTATGATCAGGATGTGTTCGTCAACGTCGTCGGCGGCATCCGCGTGCAGGAAACCGCCGCCGATCTGCCAGTGCTGCTCGCGGTACTGTCGAGTTTCCGCGACCGGCCCTTGCCGGAAAAACTCGTTGCGTTCGGCGAAGTCGGGTTGTCCGGCGAGATCCGGCCGGTGCCGAATGGCGAGGAACGCTTGAAGGAAGCGGCGACACACGGATTCCTGAAAGCGATCGTGCCGAAGGCGAACGCGCCGAAAAAGTTAAAAATGGGAGAAATGGAAATTGTCGGAGTGGAGCGGCTGCGCGAAGCGCTGGATGCGGTCGCCTGAGCTTTCCTCCTGCATCATGAAAAGTTCCCCCAGGCACGCAACGAAGGTTATTCCCGGCTTTGTCTTCGCGCTGGCAGGATTTTGCAGCGGTGCCCATGCCCAAGTTGCGGATGACGCTAACGATCCCAGCGTCACGCCGTATCGCCCGACGGTTTCCAATCCGGCCGATCTGCCTGCCCCTGGCTGGCTCGAAGCGGAGTTCGGCGGTCTGCGCACACTGGGCGAAGATCAATCACGCAGCGACAGCGTGCCTTGGTTGCTGAAGTATGCGTTCGATGAGAACCACGGGCTGTTGTTGGGCGGCAACAGCTATGTGAGTTCGCAGGCGCAGGGAATGCCGCGGCAAAGCGGCCCAGGCGATACCTCGCTGGAATGGAAGCAGCGTTTCCCGCTGAGTGACAAAGTCGCGCTCGGAATCGAGGCCGGCGTCGTTGCGCCAACCGCCGCGCACGAACTCGGCGCGGGCAAGCCCGTGTGGCTGGTGAACGGCATATTCAGTGCCGATCTCGGCCCGCTGCACCTGGACTTGAACCTCGGCGATGCCCATGCGAGCGCGCATGACGCAACCAGCTCGCCCTGGCAAACCACCTGGGCGGCGGCGATTTCGCGGCCACTGAGCGCCGACTGGGGCGCCGCGCTGGAACTGTCGGGCACGCATCAGCGCGGCGCTGGGACCACAAGCCAGGTGCTAGTCGCGATCAACTACAACCTTTCGCATCGTTTCGTCCTCGACTCCGGCGTGGCCTACGGGTTGACCCACGCTGCGCACGATCGCAGCGTGTTTGCCGGCGCGACGGTATTGCTTGGGCGGGTGAGCGGGTATTAGCGAACGCTTTGCTGGATCACCCAAGCGCCGACAATTCCCGGTTCAAAATCGCCGGATCGCCCAGGTTCAGTTCCACGAGGCGTTTGAGTTCAGCGAAGCTGTCGAGGTCGATCTTCTGCCACTGGAACCCGACCCGGTGCGGCATGATGTGCGCGGCGGTCACGCCCATGCTGATGATCACGCTATTGTTGATGCGCAGGTCCATGCGGTAGCTCGAGCCGATCTTGCCGTTCCAGCCCACCGGGTGTTCGATCAGCACGCCCTTGAGCGAAATGTCGGCGAGCTTGCTCTCCCACATCGCCTTGTCCGAATACAGCTTCACCGTGCCTTCGAACGCAAAGCGCTGAAAGCGGCGGCGCTCGTCGGATGTTCCGGTGGTCGGGCTCATACGCCGATTCTGCACAGCGGGCGGGTTGTGATCAAGGAACGCGTTTGAGCACGAGCTCGAGCACGAAGCGGCTGCCGAAGAACGCGAGCAGCAGCAGCAGCATGCCTGCCAGGGTCATGCGCACGGCGCGGCGGCCGCGCCAGCCGTAAAGCCAGCGCCCCAACAACAGTGCGCCGAATACGACCCACGCCGCAATCGACAATACGGTCTTGTGGATAAGGTGCTGTGCGAACAGGTTATCGACGAACAGGATGCCGCTGAGCAACGTGAGGGTGAGCAGGACGAAGCCGGCGGCGATCAGCTGAAACATCAGCGCCTCGGTCAGGATCAGCGGCGGCAATGCAGTGCCGATTCCGCCGAACTGGCGGTGGCGCAGGGCGCGCTCCTGTGCGGCGAGCAGCATCGCCAGCAGCGCGGCGACGCTGAGCACGCTGTAAGCGAGCATGGCGAAAACGACGTGCAGCTTGATCTGCCAGTCGAACGGCAGCGGCTGCGTCGGTGGTGCAAAGAATGCGTCGACGAGCAGCAACGCGGCGGCGAGCGGGAACACGATCAGACCCAGCGTCGTGACCGGGCGCGCGAGATTCACCAGCAGACACAGTCCGGCAATGCATGCGCCGACCAGCGACAGCGCAGCAAAAAAGTGCAGGTCGACACCGCCATGGTGTTTGGATGCCAATACCCACGCGTGCAGCAGCACGGCCGCGCTTGCCAGGCCATGCGTCAGCCATCCTGAGGACGGCTCGCGATGCAGCAACAAAGGACGCGCGAGTACTCCGGCCGCGGCGAGGTAAAGCACCGCGGCGATGACGGCAGGAAATTCGATCGGCATGGCGACAAGTGTGGCATAGCGCCGAAGCGGAGACGAGAGACGGTATAATTGCGTTCTTTGCGATTGCGGTCCGTAAAATGTTTGAATCCTTGAGTCAACGCCTGTCCGGCACGATCGAGCGCCTGCGTGGGCGCGCCCGTCTGACCGAAGCGAATATCCGCGAGAGCTTGCGCGAGGTGCGCATTGCGCTGCTCGAAGCAGACGTCGCGCTGCCGGTGGTGCAGGCGCTGATCCAGCGCGTGCAGGTCCGTGCGGTCGGCCAGGAAGTATTGAAGAGCCTCACGCCGGGCCAGGCGCTCGTCAAGGTCGTGCGCGACGAGCTCACGGCGGTAATGGGCACGGCGAACAGCGACCTGAACCTCAACGCGGCGCCGCCGGCCGTGGTGTTGATGGCCGGCCTGCAGGGTGCCGGCAAGACGACCACGGTCGCCAAGCTGGCGAAGTTCCTCAAGGATCGCAAGAAGAAGAAAGTCATGGTCGTCAGCGCCGACGTCTATCGTCCGGCGGCGATCGAACAATTGCGCACGCTCGCCGAGCAGGTTGACGTGCTGTTCCATCCGAGCACCGGCGAGCAGGATCCACTGGCGATCGTTCTGTCCGCGCTCGATGCGGCGCGAAAGAACTTCGCCGACGTATTGCTGGTCGACACCGCCGGACGCCTGGCGATCGATGCCGAAATGATGGCCGAGATCAAGGCGCTGCACGCAGCACTCAATCCGATCGAGACCTTGTTCGTCGTCGACGCGATGACCGGCCAGGACGCGGCGAATACGGCCAAGGCGTTTGCCGAAGCGCTGCCGCTGACCGGCGTGATACTGACCAAGACCGACGGCGATGCGCGCGGCGGCGCGGCGCTGTCCGTGCGCTACATCACCGGCCGGCCGATCAAGTTCATCGGCGTCAGCGAGAAGCCCGACGGCCTGGACGCATTTCATCCGGATCGTCTGGCCCAACGCATCCTCGGCATGGGCGACGTGCTCTCGTTGGTCGAGCAGGTCGAACAGAACGTCGACAAGGAAAAAGCCCAGAAGCTTGCCGAAAAGGTGATCAAGGGCAAGCGCTTCGACATGAACGACATGCGCGACCAGCTCAGCCAGATGCTGAACATGGGTGGGCTGGCGACGTTAATGGACAAGCTGCCGGGCGCGGCGAATCTGCCCGATCACGTCAAGTCGAAGGTCAACGACAAGGAAGTGCATCGCATGGTCGCGATCATCAATTCGATGACGAAGAAGGAGCGCCGCCACCCGGACCTGCTCAACGGCTCGCGGCGGGCGCGCGTCGCGCGCGGCTCCGGCACGCAGCCCGCCGACGTCAACCGCCTGCTCAAGCAGTACATGCAGATGGAAAAAATGATGTCGAAGCTGTCGGGCGGCGGCATCAAGGGTCTGATGCGGCAGATGGGCGCCGCGATGAAAGGCATCGGCGGGGGCGGCATGCCACCCGGGATGCCGCGGTAAGTCTGGCAGGAGATCCACGCGCACTTTTGGACCAACTCACTGAGCTGGTTTCATTTTTCCAGAATCCTGTTTATAATTCCCAGTTCGCTGACCGCAGTTTGCCTGTCCTCAGGCTTCGATGCGTCTTTCGCATCCGGACGGTGGGCGAAACAAACAGTACCCGATAAATTCTCGAGATATAAACATGGTCAAGATTCGTCTTTCCCGCGGCGGCGCCAAAGGCCGTCCGTTCTATCACATCGTCGTTACCGACCAGCGCAATCCACGCGACGGTCGCAACATCGAGCGTCTGGGTTTCTACAACCCGGTCGCGGCCGGCAAGGATGTGCGTCTGCAGCTCGACAGCGAAAAGCTCAAGGCCTGGGTGGCCAAGGGCGCGCAGCTTTCGGACAAGGTGCGCTGGCTGGCCAAGGAAGCCGGCAAGCAGGCCAAGACCACCGTCTGAGCATCGCGACATCGTGGACGCCGATCGACTGCTGCTGATCGGCAAGATCGTCGGCCTGCACGGCGTCGATGGCTGGGTCAAGCTGGAGTCGTACACCGAACCGCGCTTGCGCATCTTTACCTACAAGCCTTGGCTGATCGGCGATAAGGAAATCACCGGCGTACAGGGCCGCGAACAAGGTAAGGGTGTCATCGGCAAGCTGCCAGGTTGTGATGATCGCGACGCAGCGTCGCGACTGGTTGGGGCGACGATTCAGGTGCGGCGCTCGGCTATGCCAAACCCGAAACGCGGCGAGATTTACTGGGCCGATCTGGAAGGGCTCGACGTCGTGACCACCCAAGGCATCGCGCTTGGCAAAGTCAGTCATCTGTTCTCGACCGGTGCGAATGATGTGCTGGTGGTGCGCGATGGCGAACGCGAGCGGCTGATCCCTTACGTGACGAAGCAGTTCGTGCACGAGGTGGATATGAAGGCGGGGCGGATCACGGTGGACTGGGATCCGGAGTTCTGATGCGGATTGATGTCGTCACGCTGTTTCCTGAGTTCATCCAGACCGCTGCGCGGATCGGCGTGGTCGGAAGGGCACAGGAGCGCGGGTTGCTTGCGGTGCATGCATGGAATCCGCGCGACTACGCCACCGATGCCTATCGACGCGTCGATGAGCGCGTCTTCGGCGGCGGACCCGGCATGGTGATGCTGATCGATCCGTTGCGTGCGGCGTTGCAAGCTGCCCGCGCGGCGGCGGCGGAGCCGGTCAAAACGATTTACCTCAGCCCGCAGGGAGCGCGGCTGGATCAGGCCAGGGTGGCCGAACTCGCGCGGCAGGAGCGATTGATCCTGCTGAGCGGGCGCTATGAAGGCGTGGACGAACGTCTGCTGCAGCACGAGGTCGATGAGGAATTGTCGATTGGCGACTACGTGCTCTCGGGCGGGGAACTGGCAGCGGCGGTTGTAATCGACGCAGTCGGTCGTCTGCAGGAAGGGGCGTTGAACGACGCGCAGTCCGCCGAGCAGGATTCGTTTTCCGACGGCCTGCTCGACTGCCCGCACTACACGCGGCCGGAGCGCCACGAGTTGGGCGCGGTGCCGGAGGTTCTGACTTCGGGTGACCACGCGGCGATTCGCCGCTGGCGCCGGAAACAGGCTCTGGGCCGCACCTGGCAGCGCCGGCCGGACTTGTTGGCGAAGTTGATCCTCAATCGAGAAGATCAGAAACTTTTGTTTGAATTTCAAGAAGATACGAAATTTTAATCAAATCGGCCGTAAATCCGCAGAAACACCAGCGTATAATCCTGACCTTAGAAGTGAGTAAGTCATGAACATCCTCCAGCAGTTCGAAGCCCAACAAATGACGCGCACGCTGCCCGAATTCGGGCCGGGCGATACCGTCGTCGTCAACGTCAAGGTGAAGGAAGGCAATCGCGAGCGCGTGCAGGCCTACGAAGGCGTGTGCATCGCAAAGAAGAACGCAGGCCTGAACTCGGCGTTCACGGTGCGCAAGATTTCGCACGGCACCGGCGTGGAACGTGTGTTCCAGTCGCACAGCCCGGCAATCGATTCGGTGACGGTGAAGCGTCGCGGCAAGGTGCGCGGCGCGAAGCTGTATTACTTGCGCGGATTGGAAGGCAAGGCGGCGCGTATTCAGGAAGACCTGAGCAAGCACGCAGCTGAAGATTAACGGCGCGCGCACGGGCGCCCAGAGTCAGGAGCATTGAGTCGCGTCTGTGCTCCTCGTCAACGAAGCGGCCGTCAGCAATGACGGCCGCTTTGTCTTTTTATGGCCATGGATGGCCGGTACGCCGGAAATGCAGGAGCATTTTCCGGCGATGGCGATCAGTGATTGCCGTGCGTCTTTGTTTTCGTCTTGCTTTTGCCCGCGTGCTTCGTGCTCGTCGTCGAGCTGCCGGACGCCAGCACCGAGTGGCTGTTGGCGTGAGCGATTCCGTTCGCACTGGCGTGGCTGGGGCCTTGCGATTTGCTGCGCGCGACATCGCGCACGGCTGGGCCAACGGGCTGACCATTCGCTTTGGCGTCGTGCGCGGCCTGCGAGACCGTCGCGCCATGGTTATTGCCTGATTTGCCGTGGCCGGCGCCCCAGGCCGGACTAGTGAGAACAAGGGCGAGCATGCAGAGAATCTTCGTGCGCATCGTATGGGTTCCTCGTGGGCTGTCTGGAATCGTCACCGTCCCCACACGGCCTTCGCAGACTAAAACTCGCCAGAGATACGTGCGCTGAATCGGATCACGTTTTCTTCACGCTTGAAATTCACCGGCAGCGACCACATTCGTCACGCAGCCGCATCTACAGGGATTCCAAAAATGTCAGCCACCGCCGAAACCCGCAAATTCGAAGCCGAAGTCGCCCAGGTGCTGCACCTGGTCACGCATTCGCTGTATTCGCACAAGGAGATATTCCTGCGCGAGCTGATCTCCAATGCTTCGGATGCCTGCGACAAGCTGCGCTTCGAAGCGATCGGAAAACCCGAGTTGCTCGCCGGCGATGCCGACCTGCACATCGACATCCGCATCGACCAGGACGCGCGCACCATCACGGTCAGCGACAACGGCATCGGCATGACGCGCGACGAAGTCGTTGCCAACATCGGCACGATCGCCAGTTCCGGCACGCGCAAATTTCTGGAAGCCCTGGCGGCTGACAAGAAAGCCGAAGCAAACCTGATCGGCCAGTTCGGCGTCGGGTTTTACTCCGCTTTCGTCGTTGCCGACAAGGTGACCCTGATCACGCATCGTGCCGGCGCCGCCTCCAACGAGGGTGTGCGCTGGGAATCGGCCGGCAGCGGTGAGTACACATTGGAGAATGTGGAGAAAATCGGTCGCGGCACCGAAGTGACGCTGCATTTGAAGGCGGACGAAGACGAATTCCTGCACAGCTGGCAGGTGCGCAGTCTGGTCGCGCGCTATTCCGACCACATCGGATTCCCGATCCGCATGCCCAAAGAGAAGGATGGCAAGCCGACGGACGAGTCGGAAGTCATCAACCAGGCCTCAGCGCTGTGGACGCGGCCGAAGGCGGAACTCAAGGACGAGGAATACCAGAACTTCTACAAGTACATCGCTCACGATTTCAACGACGCACTGGCGTGGACGCACAACCGCGTCGAAGGCAATCAGAACTTCACGTCGCTGCTCTACCTGCCTTCACAGTCGCCATTCGATCTGCTGATGGGCGGCCGCGACGAGCGCAAGGGGCTGAAGCTCTACGTCAAGCGCGTCTTCATCATGGATGCCGCCGAGCAGCTGTTGCCGGCCTATTTGCGTTTCGTGCGCGGCGTGGTCGATTCCGACGACCTGCCGCTCAACGTCAGTCGCGAGATCCTGCAGCAGACGCGCAGCCTGGAAAAGCTCAAGGCTGCGTGCACGCGGCGCGTGCTCGACCTGCTCGACAAACTCGCGAAGGACGAGCCGGAAAAATTCACCACGTTCTGGAACCAGTTCGGCAACGTGTTCAAGGAAGGCCTGGCCGAAGATTTTCCCAATAAAGAGCGCATCGCCAAGCTGCTGCGCTTCGCGTCGACCCAGTCGGAAGGTGCCGCGCAAACGGTTGCGCTCGATGACTACGTCGGCCGCATGGTGCCGAATCAGGAAGCGATCTACTTCCTCACCGCCGATGGCTACGCCGCGGCGAAGGGCAGCCCGCAGCTGGAAGCGCTGAAGGCACACAATATTGAAGTGCTGCTGATGTACGACCGCATCGATGACTGGATGGCCGGATACCTCAACGAATACGCCGCCAAGAGGCTGCGCAACGTCGCCAAGGGTGATCTGGAACTCGACAAGCTCGTCGGCGCCAGCGCCGAGCAGCGCCAGGAAACCGAGAAGGCTGCCGAAGGTGTCGTGAAAAAGATCAAGGAACTGCTCGGCGAGCGTGTCAAAGACGTGCGCGTGAGTGCGCGCCTGACCGAGTCGCCATCCTGCATCGTGCTTGACGAGCATGACATGGGTTTGGCGATGCAGCGGCTGATGAAACAGGCCGGACACGCCGTGCCGGCGTCGAAGCCGGTTCTCGAAATCAACCCGGCACATGCATTGGTCAAGCGCCTGGAAAGCGAGAGCGACAAGCAGCGCGCGGAAGATATCGCGCTGTTGCTGCTCGACCAGGCGCAGCTGCTCGAAGGTGTGGCGTTGGACGATCCCGCCGCCTATGTACGGCGGGTCAACGCCCTCATCGCGTAACTCTGCTCAGGGTTTCGGCGCCAGCATCGCAATGGCGGTACGTACCGCTTCGACGGCAGCGTCGGGGCGGTCCATCTGCACGTCATGCGATGAATGCGAGACCGGCACGATCTTGCCGCGCGTCGAAGTCGCGGCGATCGCCTGCTGGGTCTTCTGACGCGCTTGCTCCATCGGCTTGCGGAATTCTGCTGGCACGTCTTCGAATGGCGAATCGGGTTGCAGGATCAGCAGGGGTGTCGCGCCATGCGATTCCGCTTTAGATACCGGCTGCCTGTACAGATCGGCATTGGCTTCGGTGATCGAGATGATCGTCTGCCAGAACGCCGGTCGCGTTTTGTTGGCATGGATCGCTGCATTGAGCTCGGCGCTGAACTGCGGATTCGGCGGACGCAAGCAATCCTTGAACTCCGGAGTGTCGAGTTTTCCCGCTTCGGCGCCCTTCTCGCAATTGCGGATCGCTGCGAGCATGCCGTTGTGCTCCTTGTCGTCGGCGTTCTCGAACTCCGGTGAAAACTCGCCTACGTTCTGCGGTGGCGGATCGAGCAGGACGAGAGCAGCAACGTCGTTCGGGTGCTTGTCGGCAAAACGGCGCACGACGTTGGTCCCGTAAGAATGCCCGACGAAAACTGCAGGCATCGCAATATGCGCAGTGTGAATCAGTTCTGACAGGTCTGCAGAGTTGAGGTCCAGGTTGCGCGGCAGCGGGCCGCCATCGCTGAATCCAGTGCCAGCCCGGTCGTAAGCGCAGACGCGTGTGAATTTAGCGATTTCCGGCTGCAGCTTGAACCAGGTCATGGAATCGGCATTGTTGCCGCTTTCGAGCACGACCGTTGGCGTTCCTTCGCCACTGCAGCGCAAATTCAAGCGTTGGTGCTTACCGATATTCACGAACTGGCCCGGCTTGGCGTAGATATCCAGGCTCGAATCGACATGCGGTGTTTCCGCAGTGAGTGGCATCGCGATGAAGGACATCAAATATGCGAGGGCAAGCGGCTTGGAACGACGGATAGTCATGCATCATTTCCTGATGGCGTATAGGCGAGTGTCGCGCAATGGCGGCGTGCAGCTGAAGAGCCAATATCGGCGAATTGCGCGAGCCACTCAAGTCATGCGTTTCAACTGATACAGCGCTTCGAGTGCCTCTTTCGGCGTCATCGAATCCGGATCGAGCATGCGCAGTACGGCTTCGCTGGCCGAAGGTTGTACGAAGAGAGCAAGCTGTGGCTGTGGCGAAGCGCTTTCGGGTGATACTGAGGCTGCATGCTGGACGGCGACGTGCTTGCTTTCGAGCGCCTGCAGATAACGGCGTGCCTGGGCGATGACTTCTTTCGGGACGCCGGCGATCGCGGCGACGTGCAGACCAAAACTGCGATTCGCCGGGCCTTCCTTTACGGCGTGCATGAATACGAGTTCGTCGCCGTATTCGATGGCATCGAGATGCACGTTGGCTATGCCGCTGTATTGCGTAGCCAAATCGGTGAGTTCGAAATAGTGGGTCGCAAATAATGTGAATGCGCGATTATGTGTGGCCAGTTGTACGGCACACGCTTGCGCGAGGGCGAGACCATCGTAAGTCGAAGTGCCGCGACCGATCTCGTCCATCAGCACCAGGCTTGATGCGGTCGCGTTGTGCAGGATGTTGGCGGTTTCGCTCATCTCGACCATGAACGTCGATTGCCCGCGCGCCAGGTCGTCACCCGCGCCGATGCGCGTGAAGATGCGATCGATGGGTCCGATCAGCGCTGAATCCGCCGGCACAAAGCTGCCGATATGCGCGAGCAGCACGATCAGTGCGGCCTGGCGCATATACGTGGATTTGCCGCCCATGTTCGGGCCGGTGATGATCAGCATGCGGCGCCCGCCTTGTTCGGCAGCGGGATCGAACACGAGATCGTTCGGCTCGAACGGCTCCTTGCGCACCTGTTCGACCACCGGGTGCCGACCGCGCACGATGCGGATGCCGGCTGCATCGCTCAACTGCGGCGCTTTCCAGTTCAGCGCATCGGCGCGCTCGGCCAGGTTCGCGAGCACGTCGAGTTCGGCAATCGCAGAGGCAGCGCGTTTCAGCGGTTCGAGTCGTGCAACGAGGAAATCTAGCAGGCCTTCGTAGAGCGCGCGTTCGCGCATCAGCGCGCGTTCGCGTGCGGACAATACTTTGTCCTCGAACGTTTTCAGCTCCTCGGTGATGTAGCGCTCGGCGCCTTTCAATGTCTGTCGGCGCGTGTAATGCGTCGGCGCCTTGTCGGACTGGCCCTTGCTGATCTCGATGTAGTAGCCGTGCACGCTGTTGTAGCCGACTTTCAGCGTCGGGATTCCGGTGGCAGTTTTCTCGCGTTCTTCCAGATCGATGAGAAACTGGTCGGCGTTCGTCGACAGCATGCGCAGTTCGTCGAGTTCGGCATCGAAACCGGCACGGATCACACCGCCATCGCGCAGCAGCGCCGGCGGTTGTTCCAGCACCGCTGCAGCGAGATGTTGCGCCGTCTCGGTGTGTTCGCCGAGTGCATCAACCAGTTCGCCGAGCAGCGGGCTGTCGCCAGCGGTCAGCGTCGCGCGCAGCGCCGGCGCTGCGAGCAAACCGTCGCGCAACGTCGACAGATCGCGTGGGCGCGCCGAGCGCAGCGCGACGCGCGCAAGGATACGCTCGAGATCGCCTATGCCGCGCAATACGTCGCGCAAATTCTCGAAGCGACGTTGTTCGATCGCACTGTCGATGGCCTGGTAACGCCGGCGCAGGATCGTGTGATCGCGCAGCGGCCGATGCAGCCAGCGCCGCAACGCGCGCGCGCCCATCGGCGTGATCGTGTGGTCGAGCACGCCGAGCAACGTGTGCTCGCTGCGTCCGCTCGGGTGCGTGTCGAGTTCGAGATTGCGCCGCGTCGCCGCATCGAGCGCAATCGTTTCGCCGGCATTCTCGACGCCAAGTCCGGACAGATGCGGCAGCGCGGATTTCTGCGTCTCCTCGACGTAACCGAGCAGCGCACCGGCTGCGCCGATCGCGAGCGGCATCTGCACGCAGCCGAATCCGGAAAGGTCGCGGGTCTTGAAGAATGCGCTGAGCTGGCGCGTTGCGGTCTCGGTATCGAAGTGCCACGGCGCGCGCTTGCGCAATCCCGGCAATTCGCTCACGCACGCCGGCCAGGCGACGTCCTCGCCGACCAAGGTTTCGGCCGGTGCGAGTCGCGCCAATTCCGACGCCAGTGCCTGCGCATCGGCAACTTCGCTTAGCAGGAAGCGTCCGCCGGTGAGGTCGATCCAGGCCAGTCCGTAACTTTGCTTGTGCGCAGTGATCGCGAGCAGCAGGTTGTCGCGGCGCTCCTCGAGCAAGGCCTCGTCGGTGACCGTACCCGGCGTCACCACGCGCACGACCTTGCGCTCGACCAGTCCCTTGGCCAGCGCCGGATCGCCGATCTGTTCGCAGATCGCTACCGACTCGCCGAGCTTGATCAGCTTGGCGAGATAACCTTCGACCGCATGATAAGGCACGCCGGCCATGGGAATCGGCGCGCCGGCCGACGCGCCGCGCTGCGTCAACGTGATGTCGAGCAGGCGCGCGGCCTTGCGTGCGTCGTCGTAGAACAGCTCGTAGAAATCGCCCATGCGGAAGAACACCAGCGTGTCCGGATACTCCGCCTTGGCGGCGAAATACTGGCGCATTAGCGGCGTGTGCTGGGCGAAGTCGTTCATCGGCGATGTGGGGAAGGTTTGAAGGAATTTCCGAGAGGAATTCCGCGTGCCGCATTGTAGTGGACCGGCGATTCGTTATATGAGGGTTTTGGCGGGATCGCCTTGACATGCGTCGGCGATCGCGCAGAATCTGGCGTTATCCGTCGGGGGACGGATATCCAGACAGGGGACAATCATGCGGATCTTCCACGGCGCTTCGGGTGCGCTGCTTTCGCTCGTGGCCGCGAACATTGCGGTCGGTCAAACAATCGATCAATGGTACCTGCGTGGGCCCAATGGCGGTTATGCGTACCAGGTCGGCATCGATCAGGTCAGCCAAAAACCGCTGGCAGGCGGAATCGCCGGCACATTCCGTTACAACGCGTTTTCCAGCGCCTGGGATTACTCCAACACTGGCGCACCGACGCCACTTCTTGGTGCCATTGCCACGACATCCTCCGCGACGTTCATCAACTCCGGCGGTTATGTGGCGCGATCCTCCGACGGCGGCGTCACCTGGACCAATGTCACGAGCGTTGCGATGGGCAACATGGTGGCAAGCCTGGCAACATCGGCAGCGTCGGCGACACGCGTGTATGCCACGGTGGATCCTGAAGATCCCACCAACAGCGATCTGCGCGGCGGTCTGTGGATCAGCGATGATCTCGGCGCCAACTGGACGCAGAGTGCGCTGACTGCGGGCGCCAACATGCGCCTCGTACGCGCGTCGCCGACTAACGCCAATCTCATCTTCGTCGCCGGAAGTCCCGATGGTAGCGGTGTCACGGGTTTGTTCCGCAGCACCGACGGCGGCATCAGTTTCGGCAGTCCCAGTCCGGTTCCGGTAATCCAGTCCGGCGGCACCGCGTCGTTGCCGCTCGTGTTTGTCGACGTCGTGCAGGATCCATTCAACGCCAACAAGGTCGTCGCGCTTACCGCGCCCGATATTGGATATTCCACTCTCGATAGCGGCGGCGAAAAATGGGTGTCCACTGATGCCGGCGTAACCTGGGGCGGCGCAATCACCAACAACTTCGTCATTACCCCGGAAACAACCGGCGGCGGCGAACCGCGAGCCATGCTGTTCGATAGGCTCACGCAAGACGTGGTCTATTTCGCCACGACGTGGGGCGTGTTCAAGGGCATCCCGTCATCTGTGCCGGCAAGTTCCGGCATGGTGCAGTTGGGGCCGCGCAACAGCGGCGTAAAACCCTACGACGAAGTCGACAGCCTGACCCAGGCCAGCGATGGCACCCTGTATGCCGCAACCACTAGCGGCGGCGTGTACAAGAGTGTGGATAGCGCTGCGACTTGGACCGCGATCAACGCCGGCTACAACGGCTTGAACGTGCGCACGTTCGCTTTTCAGCCAGGCAATACGGGTGTCGTGCTGGCCGGTTCCGCCGACCCTTCCAACATCGGTGCCGTCTACCGCAGCACGGATGGCGGCTCGACCTGGGCATGGTCATCCACCGGCATGAATCCCGGCGCATTGCGCAGTTTTGCCTTTTCACCGAGCAATTCCAGTGTGGTGATTGCCGCCGGTCTCAAGCAGGGTAACGTCGGCGGCGAACAGACACGCGGCCTGTGGCGCAGCAGCGACGCTGGACAAACCTGGGCGAGGATCGATGATGCCGGCTTGAGCTTCAACAACGTGCGCAGCGTCGTGTTCGATCCGAATGATGGCAATAGAGTGTTGGCCGCAAGCACTATTCGAATGGAAGTCAGCGCCAACGCGGGCGTCAATTGGATCAATTCGGTCGGGTCCCCGGGTTCATTCGGCGGTTTACCGTTCGCCAACAATCCGTCGCTCGCGCTGATCGGGCTGGCGGCCGGGCCGAAATCCGGCGGCGGCACGCGATTCTATGCAACGATCTTCAATGGCCTGGATGCGGGATCCCCGCTGCCGGCCGCCTGTCAAAGCAATTCGAGCCTGCCGTGCAAAGGCGGCGTCTACTACAGCGACGACGGCGGTTATCACTGGACGGCCGCAACGGGAATTCCCGACGATTCGGCATCTTTTGTGGCCGTAGGTGCGACGCCAGGCACCGTATTTGTCAGTCAGAACGGCACTGGATTTGGTTATCTGGGCGGTGTATACAAATCCACCGACTACGGTGCGACCTGGGCCGATAGCTCGACCGGCTTGCCATGCCGCAATATGTCCGCCCTGGCCGCTGCTCCGTCCGACGGCCAAGTTGCATGGGCCGGTTGTGCGTATGAGGATGCAGCACATCCCGGTGGCATCTTCCGCAGCGGCGACGCTGGTGCAAACTGGGTGGCATACGGTAGCGGTCTGCGCAATCCCTCGATCGCCGGAATCCTCGTTGATCCGACAGCCGCGGGCCACGTTCTCGCCGGCGGTGCCGAAGGCATCCACGAACTGCACATCGGCGATGCGATCTTCGCGAACGGCTTCGAGCCATAACGTCGAAGGGCCTGGTCTCGCGGGAAACGAGTCCAGGCCGACGACGAAACCGACAGCGCTTTTTTAAGGTATGGCATCATCCGCATCTGCTGATAGCGGATGCGTTACATGTCCAACACAGAAATCGCCGGCGATACCGCGCTGCACGAATTGGCGCAGTCAATCGCGACTGTATTTTCGCAACGCGGCGCCACGCTGGTCACGGCCGAGTCGTGCACCGGCGGCTGGATTGCGAAGACGCTGACCGACATCGAAGGTTCCTCGGCCTGGTTCGAGTGCGGCGTTGTTGCCTACAGTTACGAAGCGAAGGAAGCGCTGCTCGGCGTGCGGCCGGAAGCGCTGGAGCAATACGGTGCGGTCAGCCGCGAAACCGTGATCGAGATGGTCTCCGGTGCGCTCGCACGGTTCGGCGCGACCGTTGCGGTGGCCGTCACCGGCATTGCAGGGCCGAGCGGCGGCACGGCGGACAAACCCGTCGGCACGGTCTGGATCGGCTGGAAACGGCGTGGCGGCTATGCGCATGCGGAGCTCTTCCACTTCGAAGGCGACCGCGAATCCGTGCGCCGCCAGACCGTGGCTGCCGCGTTGCGCGGCGTTCAGAAAATTCTGACAAGCTGACGCGCGATTGGCGCATGCGGCGCAGCGGCCGCTGTGCGAGAATTACCTCATCGCACAACTGAGCGCTTGCGCGAAGTTTTCTCAATCCATGAGACGGACAGCATTCAAGCTCTCCGCCAACATCATCGCAACGAGGTAATCCGGCAATGGACGACAACAAGCGTAAAGCGCTTTCGGCTGCATTGAGCCAGATCGAAAAACAGTTCGGCAAGGGCGCGGTCATGCGCATGGGCGATCGCGCAGTCGAACTGATCGAGGCGATTCCGACCGGCTCGCTGATGCTCGACATCGCGCTCGGCATTGGCGGCTTGCCGCGTGGCCGCGTCGTCGAGATCTATGGACCGGAATCCTCGGGCAAGACCACGCTGACGCTGCAGGTCATCGCACAAGCGCAGAAGCTCGGTGGCTCCTGCGCCTTCATCGATGCCGAACACGCGCTCGATCCGACGTATGCCGAGAAACTCGGCGTCAAGGTCGACGATCTGCTGCTGTCGCAGCCCGACACGGGCGAGCAGGCGCTGGAAATCGCCGACATGCTGGTGCGCTCTAGTGCGGTCGATGTGGTCGTGATCGACTCGGTCGCCGCGCTGACGCCGCGTGCGGAAATCGAAGGCGAAATGGGCGATCAGCTGCCGGGTTTGCAGGCACGCCTGATGTCGCAGGCGCTGCGCAAGCTCACCGGCAACATCAAGCGTTCCAACACGATGGTAATTTTCATCAACCAATTGCGCATGAAGATCGGCGTGATGATGCCCGGGCAGAGTCCTGAAGTTACCACCGGTGGCAATGCGCTGAAATTCTACGCCTCGGTGCGTCTGGACATCCGCCGCATCGGTGCGGTGAAGAAAGGTGAGGAAATCGTCGGCAACCAGACCAAGATCAAGGTGGTCAAGAACAAGCTTGCGCCGCCGTTCAAGCAGATCGTCACGGAAATTCTCTATGGTGAAGGCATCAGCCGCGAGGGCGAGCTGATCGACATGGGCAGCGACAACCGCATCATCGAGAAATCCGGCGCCTGGTACAGCTACGGCGGCGAGCGCATCGGCCAGGGCAAGGACAACGCGCGCCAGTACCTCAAAGAAAATCCCGCAATCGCCCGGGAAATCGAGGACAAGCTGCGTGCGGTGCTGCAGCCGAGCAAGGTGGCAGCACCGCTCGCGGTGGAAGCAGAGCTGGAAGAAGCTTGATCCTGAGGCGAGATGGTTCGCCGGCGCGAGGACAAAAAAAGCGAAGTCAGTGCCTACGACAAGGCGCTGACGTTGCTTGTGCGCCGCGAGCACTCCGCGCGCGAGTTGAAATCCAAGCTCGTGCGCAAGGGCCTGGACGCCGATGAAAGTGCCGCGGCACTCGCGCAGCTGCAATCCAAGGACTTCCAGAGCGATGCGCGTTTCGGCGAGATGCTGGTGCGCTCGCGCATCGCGCAGGGTTATGGACCGCGCTGGATCGTCGCCGAGCTGAAGACCCACGGTATTGCCGAAGCGCAAGCGCGGACCTTGATCGACGCCGCCGAACCGGATTGGCCGGCGCTGCTGCGCGAACTCGTGCAGCGCCGCTATGGCGCAAAGCCGGCGGCGAATATGGCCGAGCGCTCGAAGCGCGTGAATTTCCTCTTGCGTCGCGGCTTCGACGCCGCCACTGTACAATCTGTAACCCGCACCGAGGGCCTGGATTCATCGGCTGACGAGTTGGATTGAAAACTCGATGGTCCGCAGCCAGTCTTCGGCCGCCTTCGAGCAAGCCACCGTCGATCCAATGAAAACCAGCGCCGAAATCCGCCAGACCTTCCTCGATTTTTTCCGCGACAAAGGCCACACGATCGTGCCATCGGCGCCGCTCGTGCCCGGCAACGACCCGACGCTGCTGTTCACGAATTCGGGAATGGTGCAATTCAAGAACGTGTTTCTCGGCAGCGAAAAACTGCCCTACGTGCGCGCGGCCGACGTGCAGCGCTGCCTGCGCGCGGGCGGCAAGCACAACGATCTGGATTCGGTCGGCTACACCGCGCGGCACCACACGTTCTTCGAGATGCTCGGCAACTGGTCGTTCGGCGACTACTTCAAGCGCGAAGCGATCGTCTGGGCCTGGGAACTGCTGACACAAGTATACAAATTGCCGAAGGAGCGCCTGCTCGTCACCGTTTACCACACCGACGACGAAGCCTTCGATCTGTGGCATCGGGAAATCGGTTTGCCGCCTGAACGCATCATCCGCATCGGCGACAACAAGGGTGCGCCGTACGCGTCGGACAATTTCTGGCAGATGGCCGATACCGGCCCCTGCGGCCCATGCACGGAAATTTTCTACGATCACGGCGCGGAAATTCCCGGCGGTCCACCGGGATCGCCCGACGAGGACGGTGATCGCTTCATCGAAATCTGGAACCTCGTCTTCATGCAGTTCGATCGCGCCGCCGATGGCACGCTGTCGAACCTGCCGGCGCCGTGCGTGGATACGGGCATGGGTCTGGAGCGCCTTGCGGCGGTGCTGCAGCACGTGCATTCGAACTATGAGATCGATCTGTTCCAGCATCTGATCCGCGAGGCGGCGAAGCTGACGCATACGCCGGATCTGGAAAACAAATCGCTGCGCGTGATCGCTGACCATATCCGCGCCTGCTCGTTCCTGATCGTCGATGGCGTGCTGCCGTCCAACGAAGGCCGTGGCTACGTGCTGCGCCGGATCATTCGCCGCGCGCTGCGTCACGGCTACATGCTTGGCCAGAAGCAGCCGTTCTTCCACAAACTCGTTCCCACGCTCGTCGCGGAAATGGGCGAAGCGTATCCCGAGCTCGCGGCAAAACGCGGCATTGTGGAAAAGGCGCTGCTGGCCGAGGAAGAGCGTTTCGGCGAGACGCTGGAACACGGCATGAAGGTATTCGACGAAGTCGCCGCGCGTAGCGACAAAGTAATTCCGGGCGCCGATGCGTTCCGACTCTACGACACCTACGGGTTTCCGCTTGACCTCACTGCCGACATCGCCCGCGAGCGTGGCCTGAGCATCGATACGGCCGGTTTCGAAACTGCCATGAACAAGCAGCGCGAACGCGCACGCGCAGCGGGTCAGTTCGAAAGCAAGGCGTCACTTTCCGCTGATCTGGTCACGCGCCTCAAGCCCACGCAGTTTCTTGGTTACGGCGCGCTCGACGCCGATGCGCTAAACGTGCTCGCGATCCTGCGCGACGGACGGGAAGTCGAAGAGTTGCAGGACGGCGAGGACGCAGTGCTGATTCTCGATGCGTCGCCGTTCTACGCCGAATCGGGCGGGCAGGTCGGGGATACGGGCTTGCTGAGTAACGCCGACGGCGAATTCGCGGTAAGGGACACGGTCAAGCTCGCCGGCGTTTTTCACGGCCATGTCGGGAGTTGGCGCGGGAAAACGCTGCGCGTCGGCGCGCCGCTGAACGGCTCAGTCGACGCCGCGCGGCGCCAAGCCACCATCCTCAATCACTCGGCGACGCATCTGCTGCACGCGGCTTTGCGTGGCGTGCTCGGCGAGCACGTCACGCAGAAAGGCTCACTGGTCGCACCGGATCGCCTGCGTTTCGACTTCTCGCATTTCCAGCCATTGTCCGCCGCGGAATTACAGAAGATCGAGGACATCGTCAACGCGGAGATCCGCCGCAACGTCGAAGCGCAAGTACACGAGATGGCGTATACCGACGCGCTAGCCTTCGGCGCAATGGCATTATTCGGCGAGAAATACGGCGACCAGGTGCGCGTGCTCAAGATGGGCGATTTCTCCACCGAACTTTGCGGCGGCACGCATGTCGGCCGCACCGGCGATATCGGCCTGTTCAAGATCGTCAGCGAGGGCGGTGTTGCTTCCGGCATCCGCCGCATCGAAGCACTCACGGGGGCGGCTGCGCTCGCGTATGTCAAGGATGAAGAACAGCGCCTCGATGAAGTCGCGAACCTGCTCTCGGCTAGCGGCGGCGACATGATCGAAAAGTTGCGCGCGGTTTTCGAGCGCCAGAAGAAACTCGAGCGTGAACTCGAATCGCTCAAGGCCAAGGCGGCAAGCTCTGCGACCGGCGATCTGGCTGCGAATGCAAAGGATGTGAACGGCATCAAGGTGATTGCGGCACGGCTCGATGGAGCGGATGCAAAAACCTTGCGCGACAGCGTGGATCAGTTCAAGCAGAAACTGGTGGATTGTGTGGTCCTGCTGGCTGGCGGCAGCGATGGCAAGATTTCGCTCGTGGCCGGCGTGAACGGCAAGGCGCTAGTCAGGATCAAGGCTGGTGAACTCGTTGCGCATGTCGCCGAGCAAATCGGCGGCAAAGGCGGTGGCCGGCCCGACATGGCACAGGGCGGTGGCGAAGACTCTCCGAAACTCGCCGATGCGTTGAAGGAAATTCCGGCGTGGGTCGGCGCGCGCCTTGCATAATCCATCCTGAAGACCCTGACTTGGGTCATTTGCGGACGTCGATGCACTGGACTAGTATCGAACGTGTTTCGGCCGCTGGCTGCAAGGAAGAGCCATCATCGTCGCCTGTCCAATAACGATAAAAACGAGCGACACAAGCGGTAAGCGTTGCCGGTTCAGCAAGTGCTGCGTGTTTGCGGCGGACCAGTTGGCGAGTCCGTGCATTGCTTCAAGGCGCAGCACTTTCGTTAGGAAAGACGAAGCTTAAGGAGAAGACTATGCTGATTTTGACGCGCCGGGTGGGGGAGACATTGATGATTGGGGACGCGGTAAGCGTCACCGTGCTCGGGGTCAAGGGCAACCAGGTCCGCATTGGTATCAACGCGCCGAAGGACGTCGCTGTCCACCGCGAAGAAATCTACCAGCGCATCAAGCGCGAACACGACACGCCGGGCGGGGAAACGCCGCCAGCGGCGAGCTGAGCCGTCGCGATCGCTTTACCCGGGAGAGTTGACCCGTTATCCTTCGCGCCCGCGCCAGGATGGCGAACGGAAGGCGCTTCAGGGACGAATCGAAGCAAAAATGCCAGTATTCGAGAGGAACTCGGGACGAGACAAACAATCCCGGCCGGGCATTCACGAATTCAATCGCGTAAAATCGAAAAAGTCGGAGAGGTGCCCGAGAGGCCGAAGGGGCTCCCCTGCTAAGGGAGTATAGGGTCAAAAGCTCTATCGAGGGTTCGAATCCCTCCCTCTCCGCCACCCCATTTGCTTGTGTTCTCTCAATTCGCGATTGACGATATCTGATCGCGACGCGATAATTGTGAGTTCAATGCGCCGCTGCTCGGATAATCGGGACGCGAGTGCGGTAACAGTGTAAAAAAACGCGCCCGTAGCTCAGTTGGATAGAGTACCAGGCTACGAACTTGGTGGTCGGGAGTTCGAATCTCTCCGGGCGCGCCAAATTCCAGGAAGGGTGCCGCGGCACCCTTTTATGCTTTGTGAGGTGGAAAACGATTTCGGCAGGAGTCGAAAGAACGATCGGGGTATAGCTCAGCCTGGTAGAGCGCCAGCTTTGGGAGCTGGATGTCGAGAGTTCGAATCCCTCTACCCCGACCAACCGAGTGGCAAACAGGTAGTGCGATAGACTTTCCGAGTTGCGCCCGTAGCTCAACCGGATAGAGCACCGGCCTTCTAAGCCGGCGGTTGTGGGTTCGAGTCCCGCCGGGCGCGCCACGCCTCTTGTATGATGTGCGATGTTTGGTTCGATGGTGGATGTAGCTCAGTTGGTTAGAGCATCGGATTGTGATTCCGAGGGTCGCGGGTTCGAGTCCCGTCTTCCACCCCAGTTTCAAAGGTTTGGAAGACTCATCGGCACGCGGCGTGCCTTAAAGGTTTAGCAAGATAAGTGGGCCGTTAGCTCAGTTGGTAGAGCAGGAGACTCTTAATCTCTTGGTCCTAGGTTCGAGTCCTAGACGGCCCACCACTTCTCTTCCTTG